>JGI24021J15306_10002061_pt1 | contig 21037 bp, 9 predicted proteins | sample Ectturendosymbi1_FD_15306 | JGI IMG/M metagenome (IMG submission 15306)
TTGAATGTAAACCCCCTCTGCACGAACGTACAGCCCCCCGCACAAACGTGAATCCCCCCTATTGATGACTTTCTGGCGACAGTTTTGTCCACAAGTGATTTCGTTAGTCGTCAATATGCTCTTAAGCTGTGTCGTTTTTTGGGTGCGTGGCAATGTATCTCTGACGGCCGTCATTAACTTTAAACAACAAGACCAAATCTTTCAATCCTGACAAAGATGCATCAAACCATCCAATTGTCTTCCATGCACAGATCAGACTACGATCTGAATATGTGGCAAAAATCGCAACATGCAAACAATTCACCAGTACCATGCGTTTCAAAGAATTTCTTAGTTGTTATCTAAAGATATTCGTGAATCAACCAGCCCGACAGCCAGCAACTCAATTCCACGTTCCACCAGAAATCGCCACAAGTATATAGTAGCCTACATGTAGAGCGCAAGGGAAAATTTTTGGAGGAGCATAAAAATTACCTAAAGACAAAATATCTTTCTGTCGGGTGCAAAAAACTCGGCAAAAGTTTTCACTAACAACCATCTGTTGTCCCTCTTTTCGGTGCTCTGGTGGTTGGAAAGCGTGTCGCCGTGGTGAACGTATACATGACATAAGTGGTGAAGAAAACCTTAGCGCGATTTCGATACTTATGTCGTTAGGGCCGAAACCTTTGGCACTTTGTTGATGGACAGCGCTCTTTGTTTAACTACGCTTGACAAAGCAGCGGATTTGATTTTCGCTTTGCGCTCTCCGGATGTGTCCGACGGATCTTGCAGTTTGGTGAAGACGCGACGTCGATAAACATGCACATGTACTTAATTATGGTGCGCGGCTAACACGACACTTCGCGCAAAAGTACTTGACCGACAAAACGAAAGGTGGATAGGCACTTTGCCAGATCCCATTCGACTTGGCCGCGAAAAGTGATCAGAAGCAGAGTGCGACCAGCAACTACGTACTGTCGATAACATAACATAACGTTTTTGTCACAACTGAATTGGGTGATGCACAAATAAGAAAATTGTTGCTGGTGACTGTTTCGAACCACATTGTATATATGAATGCGTCCTACAGACAAGAGAAACCCGAAGGCTAGGCTATGTTTGCAAAACGCTTTGGCAGTTGGATGTACTGAGACACCTAATAATAAGCTTTTGTGTATCTGCGTGATTAAATATGAGCGGTGAACATAATTCATTGCAGTAATGGGAGTCACAGAGATCACAGACACTTTTGCATGATGACTCTTGCCTCATGTTGGCTGGCCGCTATTTTTATCACTAGGCCTTTGACAGATATAATCGTTTGTGGTGAAGGTGACTTTGAATAAAAAAGCTTTCGTCTTTTTTTCTAACTTTCCGTCTGGTTTACGACGCCATTTGTCTGCCGTGCGAAAATACATTCATGTCACGTACGTGACGTCGCTGGTCCGCTATTTTATAGCGCTTTTCTGATCTGGGTGCTTTCGACTTCGCGAACAGCATTAATCCAAAGAAGTTACGGGCATGCCTCTGGAGTTCCCGCAGCTCCAGGTGCAACTGCGGTCGTCATTATCGAATTAAGCGCTGGCTGCTGCGTCCACTGCATGCGGACACACGTAAGTGGACACCTACTTGTCATTGCCGTGCTCCTGGCTCTTCCGTCTCGTGGCTGGCGATCGAGTGTACTGTAGGTTGAGTGAGGCAGGGTATCACCTGTCTTTCTCGCTCGGTACACATTTGAAATGACCTCCCTGTCTGGCAACGGGACGATGCAAAATTTGCTCCGGAAATAAAATTTTTATGACCGACGCGAGACAGCGGTGGCTGCGCTGCGACGTACTAGAGGCGTGACCAGCCATGCCGAGGTGATAGGTAGCCAACGATGGTTTGTCGGGCGAAAGCGAAAGCAAGCTTTGATCAGCAGCACCCGGACTTCACTTGTTCTTTGCACCTACCCAGTGTCAACCACACGCGCATAACTTTAAATTACAAAGCGAAAGTTGGTACACGACTCTAATAGCTAATGACGTTGTTTGGGCACGTCACATCGTACATACGAAAACATTCGCTTAATCCTGAAAAGTATGCTGGAAACGAAATTGATAATCGACGCGATTTTCGGAAATTTGCTGTTGTGCACTACAACTGCTAGACTGGGACCTCGACATGTTTTTCGAATTTTTCAAATTGCTTTGAGCCACACCACTTCTCTCCGACAAGGATAAACGAGCCACCAACACACCAAAAATGAGGCATAGAGATTTAGAGGACCTTAAAGGTAGGAATATCGAACATCTGCTCTAATCTTAGGCTTGTTGCGTTCAGAGAAAAGCACGAGTTCTCAAGAGAAACGATCCAAACCATTGCGCTCACGTGTGCCAGACGCCGTCGCTCTCAGCACGACTGTGAAGACCAACCAACTGATGCTGGGTCCCGCTTGATTGCCTACTGCGTTGTTACAGTATTTCCCTCGAGTACAGGCGAAACAAACCAATTTCCGGTGAGCGGTTTCTATGTGGCAAGCGCTGTTTCCGCTAAAACGACACGAAACTTGCTGCATTCCGAACTGTGAGCCGCCCAGCAAATCGCTGCATTTCCAGCCATGGCATCGTAAACTTATGACGACGGCCGCTTGCGTGCTTTGTCAGCTCCGTACACAAATCCCTGTTACGTTGCTGTGCTACAGATCACGTAAAGGGAAATGAAACGGGAAATCTAAACACCACTTGAAAAATTTGGCTTTTTTCGTTGGACGACCTTGTAACACGTTTTGATGCTAATATTTTTGGCATCAGCAAAAACGGCCCACCAGTTATGAGGCTGTTATGGAATTGCAGGATTTTTAACAAAACGTGGTGAAGTTAGTTAACTTCTTAAAAGACATTTATTGTTTAGCTGGAAAAAAAACTAGAAGAAAACACACGTTAAATCAGTTGAAGGTAAATGCGGAGTGTTACAACCAGCATTCGGTGCATTGACTTAAAGCGCGGATGAAATCATCGGAGTTTGACAGCATTTACATGCGCTTGACAAATGCCACGAAAGAAAAATCGATTCGGCAACGGTTACGTGGGCCTAAAATAAAGTTGACAATCAAATCAGCAGCTGCCTGAGTGCTCTGACGCTGCGCTCTCTTCCGTAAATATTGTTTGACGGTGAACTGGAAACAAACCCATTGTGCGGGTGCGCAAATATTTTGTAAAAGGAGCGAGAATAACTGTGGCAGGAGGCAGCATTCTTCAAGTATCCTTAAAAAACCGTATCTGTTCTAGTCAAAGCGAACGAACCGCGCTGGGTGCAAGAAAAAACATCCTGCAATGATGTGAAAGCAGAGTCAATTGCAGCTGTAAATAATTTTCAGCTTCCTAAAAAACACTAAGCGTATCATATTCAAGCCGTCGCTCTCCGGGGAAACGTCACCAAGATATGCAAAAACATAAAAATGTACATTTTAAGTTTTTACAAAGCTTGTGTTATTTGCGCGTGCGCTGTCTTTCTCTGGCGCCTGGTCAGGGTTGGTATGTGTAGACGGTTGGTATGGTCTTTATTGCCCGAGCAGCAACGCGATGTGCTGCCTAAGTGAAACTGTGAGATAAATGCATACGTACATCTAAACAGCAATGGCATTTAGCTGATGCGCAATTGTTCTTAATCCTTACCAACAGCTAATAGTCGCAAAAATGTCGAGTCCGAGGGTGCCAGACATCTAAACTTACAGGGTTTACTACCAAACTTAAAAAAGGTTATTCTCCAAACCACAGCAACAGTTTTGAAATATATCTAGCTGGTATAGCGCGAAAACTGAATGATATCATTGGGAGCTCTGCATGGGGAAGAAAACAGAATCAACTAATGATTTGATTGGTTGCTTTGCAGCTGTTGCATAATTTATCAAACTTTAAAAAATAAACCATCGTTGCTATTTTCTCACCATGGGTCCAAAACCATGTCCAAACAATAATAAAGTTTAGCAGCACTAATACCGGACAGTAAAATCCTCCTTTACAAGTAACTGTCTTGTAGTATGGTTTATTTTTTACTTATTTTCGTTCCTGTTGCAAACTTTAAGATGTTGCGCGAGAATGGGAAGCCAAACGGTAAAATGCATCCAGTCGTCATCCAAGCTCAGTGTAATACTCAAAAGTTGTAGGTACTCAAATAATTTGATCGCAATCAGCATTAGTCAGTCACAAACCACAATGTGAAAAAGAATACTTGTTTACCGCTTGTTTTATCACCGATTTTGTCTCTTCCGCAAAAGCAGAGCAACCAGCACACAATGAAACTATTTCCGTTTGCAATCCTTACCTTTCCTGGACCAGGACGCTCTTTCTTTTTCGATACGTTTTCCTTATCCAAAATCCCTTTCAGAAGAGACGCTGAAATCGGAGGTGGTTTTTCTTTTAGTAATCCAGCATAGTTTGTTGAAAACGCCCCCTGATGCATCGTCTTTTGCGAAACAGCAGGCATACGTTGCTGAATGAAGGAATCTTGACCCATGCTCGCCGGTTCTTGACGACGTCTGCAACTGTTTCTTGCGGTTGCCAGGGACAGCGAGGAAGCAGTTGATTTCACAGATGGCCTGCGACAACAGATGATCAGCAGCAATGAAAAGATCCGAAGACGCGCATGTGTCCTTCTGGGCGTAGTCGTTAGCCTGGGCTGCGTGTCGCCGCACCTTTTCCTATTTCGAGCACCGCTTGTTGTGGCGTGCCAAATGCTAGTCAGAACTAAAATGGCGTGAAAAAGCGNAGTTGTCATTTTCAAACGTACATCAGCTGCTTCNCGTTCGGCTTGCGATCGAAAGCAATTACGACCAGTTACTGAGGCGAGATNTTGTTTGTTTATATGTCTAAAACAGTGCATAATGTTAAACCTTTTTTCGATAACTTGGTGGCAAAGCTCCAGATTACACAATGGTCATCGCAAAACCAGCATTGCGCGTATCGATTTCGAGATTTTGATCCTGAATACCATAGCAGTGCGACGTGATCTTATCATTTTTTGATGTTTTTCGGGACACACGAAAAAATCAGCCTTTGAGGATCTACTGAAAAATTTGAACTTTCAGAAAAAGTTGAAGGAAGCATTTTTTATACTTTTTGCTGCTTTTTTTACGAAGTAAACAATGCAGCTTACAGAGTTTAATGAGCTTGCTAGTGAAGACCACAATTTTATTGAAATCCTACTTTGATCTCAAAAAGAAAAATTTGAAAAATCGCCCTCTTATCTTTGACCAGTTTTAAAGCTGTGGACTGCTTTTTCCCGTGTTCTTTCTGAAACCACTGCTATCGCTACCAGGTCTAGTCGAGCATATATTACCTAAACTTGGTTGGAAAATTTTGCTTAAAATGATAAATACGCATTGATGATAAGCCAGCAAGTTATTTCAATTTTTCATTCAGTTGCACATCTAGTAAATACCCAAATCCACTGATTTTTTCACTATCAATTTCAGGGCGCCTATTACTAAGATTTTACAATTAACGCTGCCCCTCGACGACGATAACCTCTTCAGCTTAAAATTATGATACAAAACCTATATGCGAAGGTCCCGCAGCCGCATACCTAATCAGGGTTGCCCATCAACTGGGTGCATCCCACATAGCTTCTTTATATCTACTGTAGTCTTTGCTGCTGTCTCGTAATGAGCAAAAAATGCTAAGAGAGCTTCTCGCATTTTGCTTGAACAACACAGAAAGAAGAATTGCGAAGTGCACAGAAGCGATTCGGCTGCGCATGTGCAAAGCATCCCTCGGAAATCTCGAGGTCTTACATTAACACCAACGGTACTCTTCTCCACAAGCCAAACAACAAGAATCGTGCAGAACGAAAAACACTTGCCAACTACCGCTTAATTTTGTTGTCATCTCGGACTAGAAAAATGTTAAAATTTCGAGTGGAAACAATGTTTGAACTGCCAGCTTTAACATCCAAAGGTGTTGATGTTGGATTTTTGTGATGATATATGCTGAGTCTAATTTTCACGGGAAGTTCCTGTTTCGCAATTTTGCTTTATTCGCTTGAGTTCCAGTTTGGTACCTTTCTTTTAAATTTTTAGATGACCTTCTCTTGTTCGGACTATACGCTCCAGGAAACCGCTTGACATTCGGCAAAATCAAGTCCGACAATATACGCAACAGCAAAGGGAATCCGCGGTTCTCCGCAAGTGTTCGAACTTTGCTCCTCTGTCTTGATTTGCGCCATTTAAACTCAAAACCTGATCTTACAAACTTATAGCCCCAAAGCTTGAAAGAACATTTGAGTAAGTCTGAAAGAACATTTGAGACAAGGCAAACACGGCACGTTCTAGAACGAGTACATTCGCACTACAATTAAAAGCAAAAGTGGAAATTAATCCCTGAACCTGTCACAGTTTTTTTTCAGCAGACGTTCTCACTTTAACAAAAACTACTATATTACGGTGAATTTAGAAGCTCTAGAGAATGGCACTCTGCGGCAAAATATGCTTTTATGCAACCTTACCCAGGTATGCCGGTTCTCCTATGCATTATTTTCTCTTCTTAGCCGCAGCGATTTTCTCGGTTTCATTGCACTTTGTTGTGATCGTGTGCCAGCATGAGGCTTCAGCAAAAAAGCAAACATTCGCCTTCGCTGCTCCGAAGGTAGATAATGTAACGGGCGGTTTGCATCAGATCCAGTGCGTCGTAAAAACCGATTTCTCAGGACTCGTTCATTGTTACGTCAAAAAGCCAGACTATGCAAATAATGAACCTGTTCCGAAAAGAACAAATAAAGAACGCATTTCCGCCCGCTTATGTGTCACTACAATGCCGCAAGCAAGCGCTCATCCATTAGCTCATTTATGACCTAGCTGAAAGCGTTTAATGCCATGTCCTCCGTTTCCATGCTCAATATTCTGGTCAACAACAGAGCTAGTATGTACTAGACACATTTGTCAACAAAACTAGCCCAAACTGTTCCAATCCGCTGCAGGCTAATTATGGAGGTAACATTTTACTGATAGACAACCTGGCCGTATTCCCGGGTGTACATGTTCAACCAATATCATGAACTTAGTCCGTACCAATGCAGACAGTTACTTCATCGCGAAGTGTAGGTTGTGTGACGTTGTACGTGTGCGTTCAACCATGGAGTGACCGTGTAAATTACGAAACCCATTCTCAGGTAAGCTCTTTCCTTATCAGTAATGCTTCACTGATGATTGCTGCCCCTGGCCATGGGTTGCCATCATCGGGTTACACAATCGACGTGCGCAAAACCTTCGGTCATTCGTGCTGGTACGGTTTGCAATAAAACTCGCGCATTGCAGAAAAGCACTGCTCTGTCTGCTGAAGAATGCTGGCCGTTGGCTTAAATTTCGCAACTACAAGAATCGTCTGAGAAAAAAGGATTATGTCAATCTCTCTGTTCCCCAGTGCGTCTTACTGCTGGAGCTGATCCCCTTTAAATTCATTTAGCAACAGTTCCTAACCTCTGGCGTCAACACAAAAACATAGTGCCAGCTTTGCTCTGCGGGTCGACGCGCTCGATAGTCTCTCATGCGGCGGCATCCGTTTTTTCTCGACTTGTCGTAAACTGCGAGAGCGTTTATGAATCGAAGCCGAGTCTGTTTCTCTCCTTTTCGCCGCTCACCGTATCGATTCCTGAATTCCACCATGTCCGAAAGACGTCGAACATCAATTATGCATTGGAGGTTGGCTAATCTCGAATTTGTGCCTTGTGGACCTGCTCCCTGCCGTGTTGGCCATGACAACAACACTGCTGCGAATACTTCGAAGCGCACATGTTATACGTGCAACAAGGCGCTCACACGTTTCCGACAAGCGCCTTGCTGACGTTTGTGCTAGGCGTCTTTTTGCACAGGCATCTCGCGGCAGTGGAGATTACCTGTTAGCTGCGCAAGTGGCAAGGCCATATGTAAAGCGAATACGCAGCAATTTTCCGCGCGCTGCAGCTAATTAGACAGACTAGTTAAAGATGACCGAGACTTACTGAGTCAATCAGGGCGACACTCTGCAGCCACTTGAATCGGTCGCGAGTCATGGGGAGGCGCCAATGAGAAAGGTTTAGGCCCGATCATTTTAGCATCGTAACCGCTTATTATTTGCTGTGCTACAAGGAGTTTATAGAACGTATCATTATCTGCTGCTTGTTGTTCATGATCTTGTTAATTCCGAATGTAATCTGGGAGAAAAGTTTGGCGTTGCATTGCATTGACCAGCAATCCGAATTGTTTTTGCCTTGGCGTGGTTGGAGTTTTCTCTCAAAACAAGAGAAGGTGCATGAAGTTAGCTTCGAATATCATTTTTTTGCTTTTGAAAGCATGGTATGCAAGGAACTGTTCTCGTTTTCTGTTTCGTTTACTTTTGTTTTAGTGTTACAAAGGCTAAATATTTTATATCTTTGTTGTTGTCAATTATATCCTTGTTGTCAGGTTGCGTAAGCTACATTAAACTCTTTGTTTAGGCTGATTTTTTCGAAACTCGAAACACGTTTTGATGACGTTTTACGTAACAGCAGTCACAATGCCAAGCAGGGCCTACGAGAGGGGATACAAAAGGCACAACGTACCCCGGCCCAGTAGGTACTGGGGCCAGGAGGATGAAAATACGTACACTAAGTTTTTCTGTAATCAAACCTAAAATTACTGATGTAAGGCAGTTGTCAGTTTATCAGTTAACTTATTTCTAAATCTTAGCATGGTAGAAGTTTGATCTATATTCTGATTAGTATACAAACAAGCTATACAATATTCGACGAGGGCCCCAGAAGCGATAGGGGTTCCCCGGTATCGGTCTTCGTACCCCCTGGAAAAACTTGTCTTAGAAGCCCTGATGCCGAGCCACTGGTGTAGGAGGTGAGGGTGCAGGGGGTGCAAGCGCACCCGCAAAAGTTTCGATTTGGTAAAAATCCGGGTAAAATCCGTGGAATTTTGGGAAAAATCTCTGAAAACCTTCAAAAAATCCTGAAAATCAAAAGTTGCGCCCAACCTGCTTTGAAAAAAATTGGAGCCCAGAATCGCACGCAGAGTTTTTTTGGTGGTCACTTTTTTGGAGCTTTTCGGGCAAGTTTGGGAGAATTCGGGAAAAAATCCTTCGCACCCTCAAAAATTTGCCTATTCCTACACCTATGTGCCAAGCATAGATAAATTTAACCGAAACGATTTTCAGCGGTCAAATTTTAAGTTGGCCGAAAAAAAATTTGATCGCATATCACTTCATGTTGACGCCACATTCAACCAAAATTTGGCAACCAATTTCAAACTCCAAGAAGATTACATTGTCGATAGGTGTTTGACGACTGATGAGTCAAGCTGGCCAGCAATACTTTTTCGGTGTCCAGCGCTTTGACCCTAATCTACATGAAGGTGTTTAGTCCAGGGGTGGCCAACCCGCGGTTCGCGAGCCGCATTGGGCTCTTTGCCTGGTTTCATGCCACTCTTACGTAATTACCAGAAGTTCCACTAAATAACATGCATAACAATAAATTGCTTGTAAAATGTCTGTCATTGTCATGTTGTTATGTGGTATTTACAATAAATTTAGCTGAAAAAAGGTATGTACGTGAGTAAGGAGGAGATGTAGTGATGTTCATGTATGCCCATCCATGTGTATGATGTTTGATGTGTCTCTTTGCGGTAACACAGTAAGAAGTGTAGCTCTTGTGGTCTCTGATTGGTTGGCTACCCCTGGTTTAAGCCTTGCGCCAATAAGCTTAACTTAGGCCAATCTACGTGAATGCTAGCTGTTTTTGTGAGCGTAGATCAATTTTCGATTCATACGGGACGGCAGTTGGATACGATTCAAGGAAGAATGAGGGAGGCGTTTCGTCAGTTCTTTGTACGTTGTCGTTTGATTAACTGGTCTCACGGTCTCCATTGCAAGAAGCTTGTTTGAGGTAATTAAGCGCTCTGGAGGTTTTACGGTTTTCCCCAAAATCTTGCTTGACTTTGCTTCCACCGCGCTTTACATCCTGGTAAACTATAACAAGATAAACATTCCGAAGGGAAAGGTAAACTCTTCAGGATGGAAACAATTTGGGCGGCGGTGCAAGTATTCGGGAGTCTGTACCCCCACCATTTCCCAAAGGGATCCGAAATGCAAAGGATCCCCACTCTTAGCATCTTTAGTTTTTTGTTATAGAGTATAGTACATGGTCTTGCAAAACAACAAAGCTAACTGTTTTTCATCTCAAAACTGTTGTATCATTATCAATGGTGGGTTTAAGGTTGGGGGGACCGAGACATGACTAAATAGGGGGCCCTCTGATGACGTCATCATACTCATCCAACCGTAATAAGCACTTTTGATCATGCCTAAGATATGGTCACCGAAGGATACGTTCCTGCGACTACGGCATGACTGGCATAGCAGGAGAAAATGCAAAGAGGTGGTCATGATACACAACTTTGAAAACACTGAAAGGTGGGAAGACAAGCCTGGCAACACACAAAAGTTGGGCAATAGCAAGTTGGCATCGCCTCCACTTTTTATTTTCTCGACCCATTTCTCTACATTCACCATGAATAAACCACAAAGTTTACCCCTTTGAAAGTTTCACACTTTCCCCTTTGATAAAATGCTTGGTAGCTGGTAAACTGAATTTGTTCACATTCATGCCTTTATGGGAATGCATGAAACCATAAACAACAACCAAGAAGATTTATAACATTAAATTTGCTTTAAATTTCATCCTTCTTTCTGCTGCTCCACTTACTTTCTGTTCAAATGTGGATACTTTCTGTCCAAATGTGCCATTTTTATAAAATTATCAATACACCAAACACTCCAATCTCTAACAATCATCATTTGGTGTAAAAATTATCATTTGGCAAAAAAGTTATCATNTGGTATAAATGTTTGCTCTTATTTGATAGGGTCTTCTCAGAACTTTTTGGAAGATATTTTAACCCACAATTTTTTAGGTATAGAAGTTGGTTTGAAGCTTTTCTTTATTTGCACATTGGAAATGATAGTGGGGCCGCTTTGAAAGTATAGCACTTACGCAATAAAGTTGCTGTTTGGGCCCCTTTCAAAGAATAGTACTTGCATATCACAGTTGTTGTTGGTGGCCCCTTTGAAAGCAAGATATTTACACAGTACACTTGCTATTGGGGGCCATTTGAAAGCATAGTAGCCTACTTACACATTGCAATTGCTGTTAGGGGCCCTTTGAAAGCAAGCTACTTACACATTACAATTGCTATTGGCAGCCTCTTTGAAAGTAAGGAATTTTACATTACAGTTGCTGTTGGGGGCCCCTTTGAAAGCATAGTACTTACACATTACAGTTGCTGTTGGGGGGCCTTTGAAAGCAAAGAATTTTACATTACAGTTACTGTTGTGGCCCCTTTGAAAGCAAGATACTTACACATTACAACTGCTGTTTGGGGCCCCTGTGAAGGCAAGCTACTTAGGCTACACATTACAGTTGCTTTTAGGATCCCCTTTGAAAACAGAGTACTTACACACTACAGTTTCTTTTAGGGGCCCTTCAATGAAGTTTGAAAGCACTAGCAGAGTACTTACACATTTCAGATACGTTTGCGGGCCCCTTTGAAAGCAAAATACCTGCACATTGCAGTTTCTGAAGGGGGCCTTTTGAAAGTAGAGTACTTGCTTATGACCTGCTTTGTAGCACATTATATGAGTGAATAATGCGTTTTTCACCAGAAATAAGAAAAATTTATGTGCATAACACCTGAAAGGGGGGGGGGGCGAGGCAAATTCCTCGCTCGCCTCCCCTTAAACGCACTAATGATCATTGTACTTTACATCAGGCCTGCCCAACCTTTTTAGTGTTGCAGGCCACTTTCACATGAGGAAATTTATTGCCGGCCACAAACTTTTTTTGTGACGTAACAATAAGCTATTGTAACGTAACAAATCCATTTATTTTGATAAGTTTTATGCGATAACACGAGGTGATAATGAGTTCTATAGTTGCACACAGTGTTGCCAGCTTGTATGGATTTAAACCAACTCAAAAAAACTGACATGTTTTCGAAGCGTTTGTTATACAAGTTTTTGGGTGGTAGGCCCATAGCGGAAACAACAGGTATAGTTTTGGTGTGTTTTGATGGCAAATACATTTGAGCCTATAAAAAAATACTAAAAATTAAAAAGTCTGCTTACGAACTTATTACATCGCGGGCAGCATGCGGCCAGCGGGCCGCGGGTTGGGCAGCCTTGCTTTACATCTTTCAATGATTCCCAGACACAAAATATCTCTTTGATGCACCGCCTGTTTGCAGTGAGGAAACTTGGCGTTGTGGTTTATGCAGTGAAACTTACAAATCTTACTTATTGTAGTTCCAAATACATACAGTTCACACTTGAGATTGGTGTACAGAGTGCAAGGTTGCAAAGTCTTATAAAAAGTATGATAAGAGCGTTTATGGAATGTCTTTTTCATGTCTTAGTTTGACGAGTTACAGTGAAATCGTAAAATTTACAAGTTGTTTTTCAAAACCAATCCTTTTCACACTTAAGTTAGATTTTTTATCACATGTTTGCTTCGTGGAGAACGGCGCATATTTTGGAACGAGGGGTACGCCATAAAAATCGTTTCAATCTATTTAGAAATCGTGAAAGAGGGACATTACAATTTGAATGATCACCGATGACGCCATACAACCAATCAACAAACATGATGTAAGTCAGGGGTCGACAACCTGCGGCCAAGCAATTTTCAATGGCCACAGAAGCTCCAGGTTTTACGTATCAATTTTGTTATGGTTCGCAAGAAGTATTATTGACCTTGACTTGTACAAAAATACGGATGTAGTTGGCACATTGAATGATTTGGAACCTTGAATTGGCACGGATTTACCAAAAGGTTGTCGACCGCTGATGAAAGTCATTGGCCTAGATCGGATCCCGGACAACGCTACATGTCATCTCATTCGATAAGTTCCGTTCAAGCCCTCGAAACGACACGCGTTTGAGAGAAAATTTTCCAAAAATCAAATCCTGCTGTTTTCGAAAGCTCTGTCACCGATTTTACAAAAATGTTGCAATTGTATTGGAAGTAATAACCCAAGAATCACATATTGAAATAAAACTATGTACATTAGGAAATGCGCTGTTTTCATCATCAGCAAAACTTCAGTGATTGTGAGCTCAATTTCATTTATATGCTGGTTTATCCCGTACCAGTATGTAAGACTAGCCTACTAATTGTACTAATAGTCACCATGTTTCAAAATTTTACAAGATATCTATAAAAATGGTTCTAGGCTTGAGATGACTTTAAACACAAACAACCGACTAAATGGCCTAGTCGGTTGAGCACACGCCACAGAACCGTCGCCATTTACGTCGTCAATAGGGGGGCTTTACGTTCGTGCAGGGGGGCTTGACATTCAAATTAGACAAAATGCCACTAACTCATAGTGTTTCATATTTCAATTTGGGGGGGCTTGGAGCTTTGTTTGGGAGGACTAAGCCCACCAAAGCTTCGCCTCCCTTGGCGACGGGACTGACGCGCCACTCGACGTTGGTGGGTTATTGCAAAGTAACGGTTCACGCGCGGTGCTGCCATTGACTCGCCACTAATGCAGCATTCAGTGCGAAAGTAGCCGGTCGGCTCACGGCGCAAGCAAGCGGAGATAGGTGCTGCAGACTACTCGCGAAACTCCGAAAGGAGTACAGAAACGACGTATAACCGAGCTGAGGTCAACGAACGATTAATCAAATTTTGCTTTGCAAGAAAAAATAGAGCTGGCATAAATTTTCTAGAAGTCTGATGGCAAAATGAAACAAATAGGCCTATTCAATTGATGTTGTCATGCTGTAAAACTCACAACAAAGCATAATCACTTATTGCAAAGCCAACCCAGGTGTTTTTTTATCAATTACATGATTGATAAATCACCTCTCCACAAAATTGTTTAAATGGAACTATTTCACACGTTGAAGAACTTCTGGCACTATATTCTTTCAATGATCAACAAATGCTTTTATAAAAACTAGACTCCAAAACTTTCAAAACTGGTTTTAAAAGCAAAACACGTGAACAGAAATGTCAACATTGGCTTCCTAGCCAAAAGAAATGTTGTTTTTAATACTGTAGAGTGGTTTTATGTTCTGAATGATTTAGATACAGTTTTCTGATATTGCCAAACCGACAGCAGTTACGCCGCTCAGTTGACTTGTCTATCCTAATACCGTAGCGTTTATGAGCTGGTGATAGCAACCCTATCGATACTTTTGCTGTTTGTTCTGTGTGCTAGTGATGATGCTACTTTTAAAGTAAATTAAAAATCATCATTTGAGGCTTTGCGACCACACCCTTACATCAGAAAACGTCATATAGTGTATCTATAATATTAATAATAATTTTATTACAGGCTCGTGATCTATATCACAGACGCACTTATACAACACAAGAGCACAAAAAATAGTTAGCCATAGCGCATTACAGAATCGATGTTTGCACGCGACCAACACTAAACCGCTTACGAATGTTCAGTATTGTTATGGTATGATTTCGACGGATTCGGTGCTCTAACGGACATGGAGTGCTCTACGGAAGTTGTAAGTTAGAGATTCAAAGTTTTTAGTCCGCTCGAATTGAATCTATTGATGCCTATTGCACTATTGCACGACAAGCTGTAATTTTCGATGGAACAAGGGGTGAGAACGTCGTCACTGCTGTTTCAATAGAATGACAAGTAAAAATCCAAGCATATTACCTACAAGTACAAGTCGTTTTTATGGAACTCTTATGTAAAATAAACAAAAGTTACAAATCTACTTTTTATTCATAATTACAAAGAGGTGGGGAGCCATTATTTCAAAACTGTTGGCGTTACTGCAACTTTATGGCTGAAACTAGTATGAGCTGCAGTTAACGAATTTTAACAAACATCGCCGTTGCAAGGATACTTGTTTCAATTTGTTGCCTTAGAGCAGATGTTTCCAACCTGGGGTACATGTACCACTAGGGGTACATTTGCCTATCTGAGGGGGTACATTTATTGTGCAGCCGGAACAAAATTAACTTTGAGACATAAAAATGGAGTCACTCTTATAGTTCCAAAATTCTGAAAGTTCTATAAAAAATTCAGTATATTTTTGTTATTTTACTCAGAATTTTTGTCGTAAGAAATTTTAGGGGTACATGATCAGCTGTCGAAATGCTAAAAGGGTACATGGTCAGAGAAAGGTTTGGGAACCCCTGCCTTAGAGATAAAAAATACCGGATAGAACCTTGCATCTGGATAAACTGTCATATACATACAATGTTCATTTTAATTTTACTTTTCATCCTTAACGCTGGAGATGATTTTCAGGATAAGTCTAAAAAGCTTTCTTCAGGAGGAAGCTGGTGATGCATCCAACGAGTTCGTCAAAATAGATGTGGCACGAAATTCTTTTGGGTTGAAAACGTTTTTTTCAATAAGAAATATTTCCACAAAGTTGTTCAATCGCATTTATGTGCTGCCTTTTGTGAAAAAAAAGACAACTCCTTTTCAAACTGGAATACACTCGATCTCGGAAATTTTTGTCTCGGAAATAAAATTCCATCCTGGCAGCCGAGCGGTAGGGAGCTCCTTGTAAAAGCAGTTGCTTGCAGTGTCATGGAGAATGTCACCTTCAAGCATCCAAGATATCCAATTGCGCAGAATGCACAAGCTGAACCCACGCTGAATGAGGTATTCCAATTGCTTCAATCAGTCGAGCGGTCTCTTGTACAGACTGAGTCTATCCTGAATCTCCGTATCATTGCTGTCGAAACAAGTTTAGAGGTTGCTTACGAGAAAATCGAGAAACTAGAAAGTAGACTGATGAGTCTAAAAACTGAACTGCCACTGCAGGCAACCGAGAATCGCAAAGCGGCAATCATGCATGAACTTCGTGCAAAGGAATTTAGCTTACTGTTCCGTGGTATTCCTATGAAAGAAAAAATTGAAACTTCTGAGACTTCTGAAAAGATTATTTGTACATTTATTTCCGAACAATTGCACTTTTCTACATCAAACCTCGACCGAATCATATTCTCGAAGGTTCATCGCCTTCCAGGGAAAACCTGTGCTAACGCTTCATCCACTTCTGCTGCTGCACCATGCACTGTTGTGAAATTCCTAACTATGAAAGATCGGAACTCTATCCTCAACCTAGCTTCCCTCGCCAGACAGTTTAAACGAAGCATAACAAAGCACCTTCCATTGTCAATGCAGACTCAACAACGTTCTCTCCTCAATATTGCAAATAAACTCTACAAACAAGGAAAGCGAATCCAGCGGAAAATTGACGACAAAGACCACAGATTCTTCTGACGGTGAGCTAGTCCCTAGAAATGTCTAAGTGTCTAACAATTTGCCATTTCAATGCTCGCAGTATTTTCGCTTGTAAGTCATCACTAAAGCTCGCGGAATTGAGTGCAATTCCTGATTTTTATGGGTTCGCCATTATTTGAGCAACCGAAACCTGGCTAGATTCTTCTGTTTCAAATAACCTTCTACATCTTTTCGTGTTTTTGTTCTTCATTCCCTCTTGACCGGAATTGCCATGGAGGCGGAGTTTTGGTCTATGTCAAGTGCATAACATCTTTTGTCAGACTACACTGGATTTCAAATGTGCCGGCAATGAAATACTGTGGCTCGGATGTCGAGCTTCAAAATACATCTCTAGTTTCCTCATTTGTATTATTGCTTTCTCAGTTACATATCAGTATGGCTGAAATCAGTATGAGAGAGTGTAGCCTACTTGCTCCAGCACTAACCAAAATTATCCAAACCTAAAACCTATGGAGTACAAGATCTAAAGAATTTATTATGTAGATCTTCCAGTAGACAAATTTTTATTATTCACCTTAATACTAGGAGTTTGCCAAAGAATATATCTAAAATGTATCAACTTTTGTCTGATATAGTACTTACTCCAGACATTATAGCTATTACTAAACTTAACAATAACAGTAATTATTATAATGACATACAATTACCTGAATATACTTTCATAAAATTCGTTATCCCAAGCAGGTTGTATAGGGAATACGTCGATAACACGTCACAGTGGCGTCATCACACGCGCGCATATGTTATGAGATTTGCTGTGTAGTAACCTTTCCAACAATGTCTAAAATTGTGTTGCAGCTGCTTCAAGCAGCGCATTATGGTCCGAAATGTGATGCTTTGTCACTAATGTGGCACTTCGGGTTCTTGCTGTCCTTTCAAGAAACTATGTTGCAACTTATACACAAAATTCGTTTTGTAACGGGATTTAAACAGTGAAAATAAAAGGAAAGGAAACATCAGTTTATTGTTATAAGGCGAGGGACTGCAAGATGATTGAAGCAAGCCCCGTAGGGAACCGCATAAATAACGCAATACGTGTACAAAAGACACGGAAGTGCAACAACAACGTCAGCAGCAACAACGATTATCTCAAATGAAACCCGATAACAGACAGCAAAGTAATTTAGTACATTTTAGAACATTAAGCATATCAAGGAGGAGTCACCGGTAAATATCTGAAAATAAGACATATATATGAGACAAATGGAGCAGGTTCATATTTTTAGGTAATAGGTCAGTGAAATTTTAACTGCGTCAACTAGTAAAATCAAAAAGCGCCTGAACAAACCGGACACGTGTATAAACAAATCTTGTAAGTGAGCAATACAAATAAACAGTAATCACTCGCATGGGTGCAATTAGGTAGGTGGGGGCATGGGGTACGTGTCCCTCCACTTTTTCAGACGGTGGAGACATAATATGCCATGTCCCCCTATATTTTCTCCTTAGGGTTTGTATTTGGAGAGGTTTCAAATATAAAAGGGACGTTTATCACGTTTTGTGTGAAGAGCTTTCCATGTTAGATGTTACACATATCCAAGTTGATGTTGAAACAGAGTTTGATGTCGTATCACTGATTTTGATATTTTTATAAATTTTAGCTTCGATAAAATTATTTTTAGCATTTTGCAAGTTTCTACAGAGATCGTGAAAGATTATCTCTTCTGTCGGACATTTTACCCTGTGCAGCATACTGTTAGAAAGGTCATCGTCTGGAAAAAATGAGAGTTTAACAGCTGCACGTGTGAGAGACCACACTTAAGCCATGATTTGTTTCGTGCACAAATGTAACTGCTTTTTCAGTAACGTTGGTTGTTTTCAGTAACGTATTCAGAAACAAACAGCGTAAAATTTAAAGATGCAAGTTTTCAATGTTAGAAAGTTACATTTGCAGGCAAATCTCTGTGAAGTGGCTTATTTGCCGAAGACAAAAAGCAGCACTATTGTGGAGACTTAGCTTTAGGATGGGCAGTTTAGTAAAAATACTCTTCAACCATTAGTAAACAGAATTTCAATCAAAACGTCGGAGAAGTATTGACTTAGCTATATATTGAGCTTTAGCTGAAAACTTGGGGACTTGTCTGGGAATTAAAGATAACCTATACACTTAATCTTATTTCTTGTAATGTCGCGATAATGATGACCAACCAATCCAAAAGATATTCATTCCGTGACTCACACTTTGTGCCTATGCTGAATACATCGGTTCGTAAGTCATCTGATTCACCTTAGTTTAACCAAAGCCACAATGCAGCAATGTTTACATCCAAGTGCAAAACATTTGCAGGTGCGTAACACTTCGTTTTGCTGGACATTCTTTTCGTGTTTAATGCAGATGAAACTTGGTACTTTATTGTAAATTCACCGTTGTGCATTTTGCTTTCTATTTCATATATATATTCGTTTCCTGATGCAAGTATCACGCTTAGAATGAAACTTTTGACATTTATTTCATCTAATAAAATTTGATGCTATACCTATTGAAATTTGATGCTAAAGGATAAAACAAAGCACGATTAGTGTTGCTTTCAAAACACCATTAAAACAAGATTGGGAGTCTTCATTTATAAAACTTCACTTTTGCGTCGACCCGATGGCTATGTTAGTTTCACACCAAGCTGTCCCCCCACATTTCACAACAAAATTGCGCCTATGATCACTCGCTTATGTAACGTTGTAGTCAGCGTCACATCGTAGTACAACAGAGCGTCATCATATTATTGTGGACCTCCATTAGTACATCTTTAATTCAGTCACACTCGTAAATATTATAACATTTATTACGACACAACTAACATCTAATGTACACAGACGAAACTGTAGAATAGCGACATTATCACCCCGTAATGAATTATTTAAAATGAAATAAGTACATGTAGAGTCTGAGATACATATAGATCATGGTAATTCAAGGAAAAAAACTGCCTCGGGGTTAAATCGTTAACACTAAGCAGAATTGGAGCATAAAAGCAAAAATTCCAAAAATCGCAGAAAAGGCATGAGTCTCCCACTAACGGCTTCCTGGGCTAGCGAAAACTCGCCAGACGCTTGTGCCAGAGAGCTATTCAAACCCTCGAAAGACTCGTGAAGTCTTGTAGTTTGGACTGAAAAAAAGCCTTTTGAGATTTGGGTTTGGGGTTTTCGGTGGATGTCGTCAGGGTTGGGATATGTTTTCTTTTTTGGTTTTCTTTTATGACGTCATCGCCCAGACAATGAGCCGAAATTTTGGCTCAAAGTTTGTTTGGATCTTAGGCTGTAATATGAATCTTTAGAGCCCTAGATCGACTTCCTGGCGTTCCTGGTGCCAAAGTTATGGCCGAAAGACCCCAAATCTTGTAGGAAACGCTAGGGAATTAGTGGGGATTCCCTTAATTAATTCCTGCTTATTTTGCCTTAACTTTTGAACCAGAAATGCTAGAAAGTCCATCAAACCCTCTAAAGACTCGTATTGTAGCCTGGAATCCAAAAAAACTCTGAGCCACAAAATCGGCTCGACTGGTGGGCTCCCAGGGGATGATGACGTCATCCAAATGTAAAAAATATGCATGAACATCCTCTCATTATACAAACATCAACAAAAAAAACGAGATATCAAGCTTACATTTTTTTCAGTTTAAACTACACGTCTTCACGAGTCGTTAGAGGGATTGAACAGCTCTCTAGCCTATTCCGGCGGCAAGTTATGGCCATATCCAAATTGGGTGTTATTCAACCCAGGTTTCTTTTTGTAAGGGTAGAAATTTTGATCACTTTTTGGTTTCTGTGACATAATTTTGGCTCCAGATATGCTAGAAAGCCAAAGACTCGGATGATAATCTAGTTTCCAAGACAAAATTGAACCAAAAAATTGGCTCATTGGATTGGCGTCTAGGGCCGGGTAAAGTAGGCCATAAAAACGCAAAAACACCCACTTGTAAGGTCTCACAGGGGTGTCGTCAGACCGGAAAAAAAGTTTTTTCAGTCGGCACTAGAAGACTTGCTGAATCCGTAGAGGGTTTGAACATCTCTCTAGCTCTAGCAGCCGGCGAGTTATGGCCAAAAGCAGTGGCGGCTCGTGGTGAAAATGGCCGGAAGGGCTGCGAAATTTCATCTCTGGTTGAACATATAGGATTGTTGCCCTGGCTGTTTTTATAATTAATGGCGTTTCCAGTCACTCCAGCAGTCCTAATCTTATTAAACTCGTCATTTTCAGTTGTCCTTATTGATACATAGAAAACATTCACTTCAGTTTAATGAAACCAAGCCCATATCCTAAAGTGTAAACACGAACACAAAAGAATCAAACCGGTCCCGTCAAAAGTGTGACGCATAACCACTGCCACCAAAGCTGCAAAGGCGAGAGTCGAACCCAGCACCACTCGCATATTGAAGTTGGAATATTCTGCTCGACCACCAAGGCTTTATTGTCAACAAGACAAAGCTTAGCATTTTATCCAAACCGCGTCATGTCAGCAGACCTAGGCTAGAGCCACTTTCTTTGAGCTGGTACTTTAATCATGTTCTTTCAGATGAAGCTTAAATTTCAAACAGTTTATGATTTTACAAAAATTTCTTTTGTTTAGCTGGATTGTTATGCTTTTCCAGTAAAAGTTTGTATCTTGAATCAATTACTGCTGCAATGTTCACCCTACCAACAAATTAAAGGTCTATTTGAATGCTTATAGGCTTGCCAGATTTCTCATGCTTCAAAATTTTCACATTTCAGTGTTTTAAATCAGTCACACCTTTTGTTGTCCAAGGATGATATCCACCAACTACTGCCATACATCTTCA
>JGI24021J15306_10002063_pt1 | contig 21035 bp, 17 predicted proteins | sample Ectturendosymbi1_FD_15306 | JGI IMG/M metagenome (IMG submission 15306)
AGCCTAGTTTCCAGTAAAAACTTCAGCGAAATACTACCACCTAACGGTTGGCGCCCAGGGCCAGGCAAAGTGGGCCAAGGTGGCCTAAAAGTCCTCTGCTTATGACGTCACTCTCGAAAAACCCGCACCCCCAAGCAAAAAATTTTTATCGAGTGCAGACTAGAAGACTTGCCGCATCTTTTGAGACTTTTACCAGGTCTGTAGAGCATACCGGACAGGAGAAATTCCTGCGCAAAGCCACGTGCGTTTAGGTGTTTTTTTTCGAAAATCTCTGAATCCTAGCAGACGCCAAAGTGTTAAAGGACTGCATATAATCTTCATATGAATTGTCGCAGGTTTACTTTTTTACATTTTGTATATTATATATTGTGTATTGTAGGTTGTGGGGTCACTACCTCAATAATGTTAATGTTTTGGAAAGTTCAGAGTGATAAGTTTATTTAATTAGTCCAACATTCATACGGGAACAGTAACTGGATCAAGGAAGGGTTGCTTGTGTTGCTGTTAAATATTTTTGGAGTTCGCTTTGTTTTTGATAACACTTATGATGATTTGTGCAGTTAATGACTTCTGATCACTTTTTTCCAGCTTTTAATTAAGATGTTGGTTCAGTAAGATTTATTGAAATTGCACCACTGCGCTTTTTTGTGTGTTTCAGATTGTAGAAGAAAAGATAAGCACACCATCAAGCAAATCCAAAAAGAAAGGTTTGTACGCAAGTGTATTGAAGTGTTTGTCAAGGCTTTAAAAAATGTAAAATTTCCAGGAAGGTTATTGACATTTCCNATGGGCCGCAAGTTGAAGACTATTGTCCGTTTATGACGTTGCAAAAAGAATTTCATTTCTTGAANACTTTGCATTTAAGAGACTACCATTTTCACATTCAACGTGTGAACAGTTTCTTTGGCGCAGTGTACCACTCTACCACTCAGTACGCAAAAACAAGATACTGACGGAGTGGAAAAGTGGTGGAAGCAGCAAACGTTTGCTGCGAAGTGGCAAATTCTCACACCAAATGCTTGCTTGTGGAAATCGGGAAGCACCTTACTAGCAAATTGTAAATGCTCGTGAACGGGAAATATGGTTTTTTTGTGTGGGCACTCCTTAATTTTGAAGGAAGTTCTTTTTAACATCATTCGAGTTACCAAATGGTGGCTAATAAAGGAACCTGATGGCCACATTATGACACTTACACAACAATGGTTGTACCTCAACCTCACTAGACATCTATTTTACTTCTATTTCTTGCGAAAGATATCATGAGTTATAGGCAAATCATTTCTAGCGTGTCTGTGTTCGTTTCAAAGGCACTTGTTGTTTTACTTGAAGAGGACTACACCAGTGAAAAAAAAAACATTTAAGAATTTCCAAAAAGCACCGTGGGCTACAACGCTCTCTGAAGGCTGTGGCCTGCGTGTTTGATAACCCTGCTGTATATGGACTGCTTATATGAAGCTTCACAACGATTGCTGGCATTTTTAATACTTTAACATGGTTTCTAACAAACAATAAAATCACAGTTAGTAGACTAATTAAAGAATTCTAGACACCAAACTAAAGATTTCCTGTGGACCATAAATTTTAATAATATCTTAATGCAGGGTTTGAAGCATTGTCTGTAGCAAAAATTATAGCCCTAATTGTTGATAATAATGTGCTGCCTACCCCGAGTAATACTTATTGCTTCATCATATACAAAGCCAAAGAAAGAAGTTGCGTGTCCACGCAACGCTCACATACACTCACATAGTTCTTGACCAGAGATGGCCTTTCTGCCCTATTACTACATGTGCCATAGCAGCAATATTCAAACTCACAGCTTTCCCCGTCTCAGTAGCCAGCACATCACGCTATGTCACCATTACGACACGTGACCAGCAACCACATGAGGCCACTATTATTACATACACGTAACTTCTGCATTACGAAACCACATATTGGGCCACCTTGATGCAGTGAGGAAATTCATACAGTCTGTCCTGTGATTTCTTGCAATTATTTGTGTGTTGAATTTACTTGACTTGCAGCTGATTAGTTTCATGTTAGCATGTATGATTTTCCAAGAAGGTCCTTCCCGATTTCCATACTTCATCCAGCCCTGATTTGTATATGCAGCACATGTGTATATGTTCAATATATTAAATTGTACACGATATATATATATATTTGTAGTGATATCATCAACATCCTATTTAATATAGTAATTACATCTTCCTTTTTGACCTAACTGTAATATGTGGATGTGTACCATTGCCAAATACATACACTGAAAATTGGTAAATAAGACCACCCACTGTTGCTGTGAGTTTAAGCCATTGCTCGTAGTAAGTTAGTGCTTTGCATGACACCTTTCTGTTAAGCAAGTTATTAATCGATCAGATCCATTCGAAAAGAACATTTTCTGATTAAGGGCAGGGTTGATTGATTTAATTTTGATTCAAATCAAACTATAAAAAACGGATGGTTTAATTATTGTTTTTTCAATAAATATACTGGTACTGGTGCTATGAACTGATTTGCATCAAGCGATATTGCATAAGTGCGAAAAAAGTTTGAATGCCAGTTCAGCTGTTTCTTGTGTACCATACTTGAAGTTAAAAAATACAAATAAGGTACATTAAAATAAATTCTTTAAAATTAAAACTTAAAGGCTTAGGTGGGCACCCCCTACACATTAAATCAAAAACTCTGATTGAAATTTTTAAAATCTGATTTGAATTGTAAAAATCCAACTTTTTTGATTTAAAAAATGATTATGATTATTTTTATCAATGCTGATTAAGGGTGGTACCAGGGTTTTTTAAGGCGTTTTAGGGACCCAATGTGGGTCCCTAGAATCAAAGAAATTTATCATCGGGCCCCTAAAATCAGAAAAAATCGGGTCCCTAGAATCAGAGAAATCGGGTCCCTACAGATCCAAACCAGGTCCCTAACATTTTCCTTAAAAAAAACCCTGGTGGTACATCGACTCTTCAGCACTTTAGCTAATATGTGCTTTGTTTAATTTTGTGTTGTTATTATCTGCAGTGGATGCAATACGTCGCATAAAAATAACTTTCCCATATGATCCTGCCAATGACGATGAACTCAAACTAGAAGTTGGAGACATTGTTGATGTGATTAATGATGTAAGTTCCTTAACCTTTGCTTCTTCAGTATGACTTTTATAAAAATCTTCTTCTGCCCTTGGATTTGTTTGTGTCTTAAATTTTTTGAAAGTTTATTGAATGACAAGATTATTAGTCATTCACACTCAGGTTTTGCGAAGTCTGATTAAGTTGTATGGTTTGTTTGTTTCATTAAAGATTTATGAGTAATTAGCTTTGGAGCAAATTGGTCGTTTTTTGCGTATGTATGATTGGATTCCTAGCATTTTTTTTTCAATGGCAAGGCGGTGATAGGGAGGCGAAAATACTCAACTGCTAATCGATCACCGAGTTAACTTCAGTAGCTTAATATTGTGACTTGTTAGTTTCTTGCAAACTTTGATCTACTCTCATAATCGTTGGAGGTTGTTGCTACAGCAATTTATCTGTTAAATTTTTACTCTGGATCAACTATGTGCCCAGTTACAGTGTGGATTATTCAGGGCTGCGGAAAATAGCACAGCCCCGGCTCTGCCTCCAGAGTTGTTGGTTTCCATGAGTGTGGCTCTGGGTCTAAGCTCTCTTTTTTCGGGGTTCTGGCTTCTATTTGTTTTCACACATTGATATTTTATTGTCTTGGTGTTCCTCAAGTTGAATGGAAAATGAATTAAATGAAGTGCACAAAACTAAGAGAATATGCCAAACGTTTTTGAGTAATTTAATCTGGTAGTTTTTTACAAGCAGCACTGTTACCATGAGGAAATCAGCGAAAAAACAACAATCATAGATTCAGAAGATCCAGAGAACAGTCACTAGCAGAAACGTAACTCAAGATAACAATAATATAAACAATCTCTGGAGAGGGAGTCGCTGGTTTTGCCATCAATGCACGAGGACCTTTTGTTGTTTCTTATGACCAGAATCAAGAAAATGGCTGTTTGGAAAACTGCATTTGTGTCCGAGCATTTAAAAACAGACCAGTCCCAATTGACCAAGTGTCTTCCACTCGTTGCATGCTTTGCCGGTTGCAGCCTTGGCGATTCCAGCTATCAGCGCTGCCTGGGCAAACCATGCAAAGAGCGCAAAACACACAGTTGACTCTCATTTGTTCTTTCAAACACGCGCACATTTGCAGTAACACAAATGCGAAGATGTGTTTAAAAGCCCTTTGTTCAAAGAAATAGCATAACAAGATATTCACGTTAGACTTCTCAAAAATAGCTGAAAACTTCTGATTTCTATCTTTTGCACTCATAATAAGCAGTGATGAATCGCAAATAAAGCACAATTTAACACGAAAAGCTTGGGAGAAAATAAGACTGTTGATTACCATGCTGAAAACAGATTTTTTCCACAGATGAAAACTTCAAGAGAAGTCCATGTTTGTATTCATTGATTTTTATACCCTACTGATAATGTACTACTATACAAAGCAATGCTAGTTTGCTACCAAACTGGCATTGTTTACAGTATTTATAGTATATATTTATAAATTACAATTTTATAACTTCCATGTTGCGCTACTGCTTGTAAACGTGATGTTTCCCAGTGAACTTGCTAGAAATCTGGGAAACCTTGCTATAGTATGCCTAATGGTTTCTAATAAAAATTCCTACTTTACAATGGCGTGTCGTGCATTTTTACATTTAAATCTGCAATGGTATCTTATCTTAATCATCCCTGCTAACAGCATGACTACACAGCTACAAAACCTTTGGATATTCTATTATATATCTATTCAATTTAGCTCAGTTCTGTTTAGATCGCTATACTGCTACAGATCCGGTTTGATCATTCTGACTATAGAAAGTAAGGTACTGTGGTAGTTCGTTTTTTTTTTACTTCTACAACAGTGGTTCACAACCATTTCGCTGAAGGGAGCGAAATCCAGACTTACAATTTTGTTAGAGGGCCGCACTAAAAATTTTTTCCACAAGTCAATTGACACGTTTTGTTTTATTGCACAAACCAAGTCTGTTACACAAAACATTAGAGGTGTTACCAAAAGACACTGACTAACGAAAGGAATCCTTTCCTAGAAAAGAATCAGGCACCAAGCCCTTACAGAGTATATATTTCGCTTACGAAGTAGGTGTCATCAGCTCTTATTCAAATAGAATGTTACAGAAAGATTGCTGAAGGTCGCGCAAAGGATGCTTGGGAGCTGCATGCGGCTCTTAGAAGTGTTTGAGAACCATTGTTCAACAAGCAACGCTATGCCTGCCAGCTATGATGTCACAGCCTTAGCGATTATTAAACCAAAGAAACATCAAAGGCTTGCAGATCCACTGTTGCAGTCTGATGTCATAACTCGTAACAATTGCGTTTAGTGTGTCTATCTGGCAACACCATTGATATCTAGGAAGGGACCCGGAGCTGGAGCTTCTTCTCAAATGGCCGCAGCTCCAGTCCTAAATTTTACACTGAGCTTTGGCTCCTGATTTTTAATTGGAACTCCGGCTCCGGGAAAAATGCCCAGCTCCAGCTCCATAGCCCTGGATTACGTGGTATTTTCACAAGAATTCTGAACGTGATACTAGCGTCGTGATACAATTGCTTAGTTCAGCTCTTTAATGGCTTGGTTCAGCTATTTAATACTTTCTTTACACAAAATTCTTTAAATTTACTGCCTTGTGTTTGCTTTATCAGGCTTGGGGGGCGAAAACAACGTGTCGTGATAAAAAGGGGGCGATGGAATAAAAAAGTTTGAGAAACGCTGATCTGGAACCAACAATCAGGACAGCTGAGCAAAATTTGGTTTTATTATCTAAAAAGAAAACAATTGTTTCTGTTTGCATGACTAACATCAGATCATATGCTTGACTATGAATTACAGGAATCATTTGTTTCAGCAATGTCTTTTTCTCAACTTCCTTCATGTAATCGTCACGAAAATTTTTTTTTCGCTTGGTTATTTCTTGAATTAATTAAATGCAAACCTTCGCTACAAAACCAGCTTTCCCTAAGAATCCTAGGCAGAGCAGACAGCTTAAAGTGCTAAGAATGCCTGCTAGTGCGTTACCTTCCTGTGCACTGCAAGATTATACTACTTTTATGATGTCACAAAACCTTAATTACAAAATGTTTATGATGATATAGTAATGGTCTTTGTGACTATCAAATGTTGCTTGTATTTAAAATGTTATGCTACAGAAAATAAGAAAAAATAAGGACGCAAGTCACAAATAAGGACATTTCTTGGAAATAAGAACAGTCATATTTTCTAAGACATAGCACTGCAAAATAAAGACAAATCTTAGAAATATGGACGGTATGGAAGCCCTGATTATGTTTTTACATATACTGCTGGATACTGCTGGCTGGGGAGATTGATTCCTAATTTTCAAATGATACGCCTATGCCATAACAAACTTTGTATCCAGCATTATGAAAACATATTTCAAAACTCCAACAGACATGCGTGTCAGAAAGACAAGGCCTTTATAATTCCTCCAGATTTTTATTTGTGTAGAAATTCAAATGGACATGAATTTTTTTTAAACATTTCAAAATTTTCACCATTAATATGTTGAAAATCAGTGTAATTCAATGTGAATATACCATTTTAGTTGTAAATATTTTGTTTGGTTGTCTATGAGTTAATGAGAATGTACTGGAGAAAACTCCAGATGCAGAAAACATTGCATTTCAGTTATGCAGTATTTTAAAGAACTTTAAGGGCTAGTTCCATTTTATCTTGAATGCAGTTGTTTGCATAGAAATAGATGTTTTCTATGTAATTCTTGTTTTCAAATTTACAAGCAATTTTTTACACCTACTTTGAAACGCCAGTTAATGCATCACAACTGGTCTGCAGGTGCTTTTCTCTTTTAACCTTGTTTCAAGGCCCATGTTGGCACATCTGTAGTGAATGATGCTATGATGGCATGTTCACTAGCAACACTGCATATACAGTTTTTCTTTGCACACATCCATTAACATCAAGTATTAACCTGAAAAGGCCAGAAGTTTCATATTTCAGTTTTTTTTTGGTATGGCTTAACTGGGATACGCAACCCTGTCAACCACATTAAAAACTTTAACGTGGTACTAGCCATCTTATCCAGAGGTGGGGAAGATTTCTGATTCACTGGCTGCGTTGGGTTTGAAAATTTGAAAGCAGGCCAGATCAGCAGCAGATGCATGGAATGTTTGTTTGTGGTATAAGTTAGATGTATAAATGAATTGCTTTTATCAACATACAGTAATTTAGATAACTTGGGTCATGTGTGAAGTGTGACCCACAAACTGTTGTTTGCTCATACCTGGCTTACACCACTGAAAAAAAGCAAAGCTTCATCTGCTCTGTGCTGAAAACCTGTTGTGCAGCTTTTTGAGTCTTAACTGAATTTTGTGGGCACATGATTCTAAGATCTCCATCGACTTCAAGCCATGATGATATATTGCCATGGTGAATGAAAAAATATGGTATTCAAGACCAAGACAGACAAAAGCATGCGATTTTGTGCAGAACTAATTGTTGGTAGTTTTGGCCATTTCATGTGCAATTTTTAGAGCCCAGGGGACTCTTGGTTTTAGGTCCTAGGTCTAACCTGATGTTCACATGGTCTTTAGTGACGACTAATATTTGCCAAGCCTTAGCTTTGTCAGCTTTGTGTTATGTTTTTCCATTCACATCCTAATTTTGGGCAGGTGGAGCATTTTTGTGCAACTTGTCATTTTTTTCATGTGTGCTATGATGTCTATAGCGATTTTTGACACGAGTTTTTAGTGGCACAGTATTGTATTTGGCTCATAAATAACCAACTTCTATTAAAATTTGCAGTTCTTTTGTTATCTTTGAAAATCTCAGCTGGTTTTAATCTAGGTTTCAGTTATCCAAGTTGTTTTGGTGTCATTAGCTTCAGAATAATTAAGAACTTCAGTGATATTGTGAATGTGAATGGTAGATGTGAGCTCTTGTCATGAGCAAATTTAGTAGTGTGGGTGGTAGTGGTACGTATTGATAAAATTGATATTGGCTGGGTTGCAAACACTTTAGAAGAAAACGATTCAAGGGTTGCATTTTCTCTCTAAGCATCTTGTAAATCGTAATGTCTATCAGAATACTGCATAAATATTTCAATAACTTTTGGATTACTGTAGTTTAACTGTTCATGAGAATTCTTGTGCTTGCAGGAAGAAGAAGGTTGGGCTCGTGGCAGGTTGAAAGGACGTGAAGGGGTATTTCCTACGAATTTTGGTGCTGTAATAGAAAGCACGCCGTCCCCCGTCCAGATACCTGCCCCTAGCGGAGCGTCCGAGCCTAGTGCGCCACAGGACGAAGTGCCTAAGCACCAAGAAGAGAATCAAATTCCTCCCAAAAAGGCAAAGCTTTTGCATTTTTCAGGGTTCCCACGCGGTATTGAAAGTATTGAATTTCAAAATTGGCTGTCAAGACCTTTGAAAAAATATTGAATTTTGCCAAACTGTACATTAGGTATTGAAAAAGTACGGAAATTCTAAATGGAAAAGAAATCTCAAGTATCCGAGCAGAATTTCACTGAAGGCAGAGCACTTCATTATCTATGCAGTGTTGTGCAATGTGTAAAATTGAGTTTCATGATTAAGAATTTCGACAAATGAAGAGAAGTAATGGTATTGAACTTCTTAAATTTAGTATTGAAAAGATATGGAAAAAGTATGGAAAATGATTTTTAAAAATGCGTGGGAACCCTGATTTTTTCCTAATCGTGTAGCGTTTCTACATGACATATGTCTGTTCCTGTAATGATTTTACAGTTTCTGTTTCATGCATGCTTTAACAGCAACCCCGTGGCTTGCAAGCAATAATGAAAGCAATAATAAAGAACTTACAATTTAATGGGTTGAGATTATAAGGTCTTATGGCACAAGACTTAATGCAGTACATGCCCTTTGCAGACCGTAAATTTTCATGAGCCTTTCCAGAAATTTATTGCAGTCTTATTATACGTTTATACGTATCTATTGGAGACATTTCCTGACCAATGCAGCGATTCTGTATACAGTGATTTTTTTACCATCGGTGTCCCTTTTTTCAAAAAGTTTCTACAAAATAGGCAAGCGTACTCATTTTTATTCTCAGTTTGAAAAACCAAAGAATACGTTCTGGAAAATCGCGGTTTTCGTTGTAATTGTTTGTCGCATAAAAAGAGTTGCACAAGATATCGAAATGCCAAAGCCCGGTATTGCCGTTGCTGTTGCTTTAGATAAACACGTTTGTGTTGGTGTTTTTCGCGGTTGTACCTTGGACAACGCAGAACAGTGATTCACGTTTTTTTCGTCGTAGGTTAAAGGGGTTGGATTTGGTAACATTTTTGGCGACGGCCCGATCAAGCTGCGGCAAGCCTCGATCGGGGATAGCGAAGCCAAAGACAAGCCAGCCGCTGAGAAGCATCCCAAAAAAGCAGCACAGGTTAGAGTGATGAAAACTTCTTGTCCGAAATGATTTATTTGTGCGTTTGAGTTTTGGCGACGAACCTTGACGATTTAAAGTTGTCCATCAGCGGACACAGCATCGTATGTTTGTGCTTGGATGAAAGGCTGGCATTGTCTAAGAAGCAATGTCCGTATCAGGGTTGGGGAGTCGGAGCCAGAGTCGTAAGGAGTCAGAGGTTTTTGGATGGAGTCGGATTCCTAACAACACTGGGAGTCGGAGTCAGATTTTTTTCCGACTCCGACTCTGGATGTTCAATTGGATTATTTTTTACATCACACTCCTAAATTGGGAATTCCTGTTGAAATGATACAATTTCTTTTGAAACTGTTGTTGAAACAGATTTCTTGCTGTGCACCATGATCTCCATTGACTTTTACAGCCAAAATTCATTCCCTATATGTTAAGGAGTCGGAGTAGGAAATTTTGGAAAGTCGGAGTCGAATATTTTACCTCCGACTCCGCAACCCTGGTCCGTATGTTGCTTCGTGAAATCGCGGACAGAATGCATAATAATTTTGTATTGCAACAAACTGTCAAGATTGCCAACTGACGTGGTTGATTAGATTCATAAAACTTGCGTTGCCGCAGTGACGTGTAATTCAGCTTGCATTGAAAGTCTGTGGTAGTTGGAATTTATTCCTAATTTATTTTGCGTTGCGAAATCGTGAGATCAACCGGATGTGTGGACGGACCCGCAACAAGCTCAAAATGTCGGATAGGGCAAAATGAATTTAACTATGCTTTTCTTGTCGCCTAGCAACAGAGCTCCCGACAGGTGAATGTTATTTTTGCATTAGTATTTTTACATTTCTGTCGTCTTTAACCTGCTGCGTATGGCAACGCAGGTCCTGCTCATTTGTTTGTTGTTTTTAAACCGCTTGCAATCGAATCATGTGCGAAAAAAGCACATTCCAATTTTGACTCGTCGATATTGAAGAAAATACAAATGTGTATATAGAGCTGTACAAATCGAGTCACACCTGGTTGGCAAAGGGAGAACATGCTATACTTTTGTTGATGCAGCGCTCAGCGTTGCGCATCACTTGCCCTTTGTTCAAATAAAAATAAGAAAGCATCTGGCGGATGCGTGTGTGGTTCAACTCGGACGGGGCAACTTTAAGGCAGCGCCACACGGTATCTCTAACGTTCTGGAAAAGCGTCAAACAGATAAATAGAGCAGTTAAGCGCTTTCCCGAGCCGATTCAGAGCAACTGTTACTTTTCGTAATTCGTAAGGTGCACCACAGTGCTGTGCCTTCGTCTCACGTGAAGTTACCACCGAAAAACAAGACTCGCTGCATTTTTGCAGTGAATTCTTGCAAAATGGCCGGTACGGATTTATGCAGATCTGCCTCTAAACATGTTAATGTCTTTTTTTCAAATAATCAAGTTCTGCTATCACCACCAGATTGCCTTCTGTGTGGTGTGACGCAATACTGCGAAATTCGCATGTCTTCTGTGACCTGAAGTTTGACTACAGGTTGCCCTTGTCTCAGTTTTCAGTTTGTTTTTTTTAAATGACGCTTGGTCGCTTGGTATTGCCTTGACCTACCCCTAGAAACACACTGCTGGTCAGATCGCAAATCTCATGTCAAAAGAGCCTGTTTTTCGTCACCAGTCGTTTCATTGATGATAATTTCAAAACATCTCTTACCTGTTCGCTGTATATTGATCGGGGTCGCACGCACCATAGCATCCAGGTGACTTGGAAAATTTGGATTTATTTTTTCCTAGAAAGTGACGATGACGAAATTTTTTTAGTATGTGCGTCATTTTCAGAGAAACGAAGCGTTGTTGTGATTTTCGTGGAAGTGGTTGCTAACAAGGCTTAGCATTCACAACACACTTAATAAATGCATTAGAAAAGAAAGAATGCGCCTAGATCTAGTTTTTTCTGTCATAGACCGAGTTTTTTTTTTTAATCACCGGAAAGAAGTCAATTCGATCATAATGTCAGAATATATAAACAAGTGAAAACTGTTACCGCGAGTTTTAATGCTATTATGGTATAAATGACCGAAAGGTCTCAGCGGAGAAAAACAAGCCTAGATCCAACAGCTGCTTTTGGTCATAAAATAAGATTCCTTTCTTTGACATACAACAAAAACGAAAATACCTATTACATATTACGTGCATCTCAGTTGTAGCTGAGATCCGAACGTTGAATAAATTTCTTGAGTAACTTCACATTTTCGTTCAACAAATCTCAACTCTCCTGGTTGCGGAGCTCTGGGGTTGAACCCCAACTTTGTTCACATCTCAGAGGTGCACAGTAGTTTCAGTTTGTCTTGTTTTCAGCGCATGCGTTTCATTATTAGGAAGCCACTGACTTTTGGTATAGTTTTCGTATTTGCTTGCTAGGCTCTTTACAAATGCTTATATGTGTGCCAGTTTCAAAGGCGATGTAAACCTAGTTTTTGCAAGCCTCCAGCAAACTGTAGAAGATTTTTTCACCGTATTTGTTGTTGACCAAGGCTACTGGTCCGGACAAAGTGGAAAAACCACTGCCTTTGGTGCCTGAAAAAAGTCCTCTGCCGCAAACCCACCCTTCAAAAAAGTCGAAACCCTTAGAAAAGTGTCGAGTCACGTTCGACTATCAAGCAGAAAACAACGATGAACTGACGTTGGTAAAGGGTGAGATCGTTACTATCATTGACAAGAATGCCGGTGACGCCGGGTGGTGGATTGGCGAAACTGTGGACGAAGACGGAAAGTAAGATCCTTGTGTTCTGTCGCTCTTTCGTTTGTGAGTCGGATTGTGTCGCGTGTTGACATTGTTGATGGGATCAGTTAAGTTAAGAGCGATTTTCGAAGGTCAGCGGCAGTGAATCTTCAGGGATTAATTTACTAATTTCTGAACGTCGATTGCGCTTCATTTTTATGCAATCATGTCTATCGAAGGCCTGAAGGCATCCAGGCGGCCGCCGCGGTTGTTGCATCATAAAAGGCTCGTTATTCGCCAGCAGTTGTGCTCCTTTCAACCGCCACAACAGTTGAAAAAGAAACAGCGTTACATTCATTGCTGTTCGTGCTTTAGCCTTATAACTTTTCACCCGTAAGCTTCACTTGGCAGTTTTTAGAACTGAGGGAGCGTGCTTTAACGTAAAATCGATTTCCTATTGAGAGTTGCCGATAGATCCCTTGCTTACCCCTATCGTGGAGAGTACGTATTTAAATCACCTTACTTCTTAGTATTCGACGTGGTGAAACGCAGTGTCCGTCCCATCTGTGATATGCTGTCACTTTTCGAACTGGCGCTTCCCCGAATTATTTTAAAATTTTTTCTCCGATGACGTGTTCGGCAGCCTGATTCCGAGCAGCAATCGCTCGGCGTTCATCGGTTGCTTGTTCTGTCGCAGGCGCAAGCGTGGCGTTTTTCCTGACAATTTTGTCGAAATGCTGCCCAGCGCTGACGAAGATACCAGCTCAGAAGTAAGTATTTCTTTCTGTAGTTGCGTCATCGTTGCAGGGTATGACTCGTTACGTGGTTGAGTTCCACGTTTCATCAAGTGTTGTCCGCATTGATTGATTCTTTCACTCGTATAATGGATGCATGCAACCATTCGCTTTACGAATTGGCATTTCCTAACTCGTGGTAAAAACCCCTATACTCGAAATGCCAAGGTGTTAATAACTTTAGTTTATCCGTAGAAAGACAGTGACTTTAAAATCGTGTTTCTTTCTCAGCCTATCGAATGTGTACAGTACATGCAGTTCATCCAACGAAATGCAATACGCAGCACACTGTTACACGGCGGGTGTCTTGAAAAAAGTTCCTACTGCAGAAAGCATTCGTTCATAACAAAATTGTGTGCCTGAGTCATGCTCAGAAAGAGTAGATCTTGCGATGCATAGTCGCTGCCTGTTCGGTGAAGATGCAGTAAATTAGCTCATTAAAAACTCGACCTTCATTTTTTCACAGTTTAAGTCTTTAATATTCAAACAGCCAAACACGGTGTCAACCAGACTGGTATTTTTTCACAGAGCAAACAGATTTACGTCTAATCTTCTGAATTGCTAAACACTGGCAGCAGATGTTCCTTTCCGTGGTGTCGCGAGACGTTCAAGGGAGTAACCCTGTTTGTGACGTGTTTACAGAGCACCAGGAAGTTTGGCCGTGTTAAATCGAAGTTCCGACCGGGTTTTGATTGTTTCAGCAGACGCTTCCTTTACATGTTGTAGGTTTCTATGCTGCTGCTGTGTGTACGATTCGAGCGCCGCTGTGATAACGTTTGCATTACATTTTCTGTTATTTTTTAATCCGAATCATCGCTCGAGAGGCCCAGCATGCCCTCCCGTCCACATTTGATGGAATCTTTTGGAGATCGATGCTGTTTCCAGGGTCTGATTTGAAACGGCCGGCTTGCGATACGCATGACTTGCTGCGGGCGTAATTGCTGGCGACGTGCTTGAACCACTTAGATGCCGCGTTCTGTACAAAACACCAAGTGCCCACTTACCCTACTCTTGTTCTTATAGTCGGCTTGACGTGATTCTACATTATTGCTGTGATAGGTTTGCTGGTAAAGAGCAAAATCTTTTTCACGGCTTCTGTCATATTAGTGCTGCAGTGCGAGCGCAGAGTTGGATAATTATTACAGCTTTTTTTTATCCTTGCGAGGACATTTTCCTGCTTGGGTCGGTTCGTACATCAACCAGAATTGCCATGATTGGTGTGCATTCGTTTTTTATTGCTTTGTCATTAATAGGTGTCGGTGGTATCGGTGATTGTCATTGATATGGGAGTAGGATAGTTAAAGTTTTTCGGGATGGGGGGGCAGAAACATCAATAAAGCAAAACAGACAAAAAAAGAAAATTTGAAGCGATTGCAATCAAGCAAAATGTAGAACAAATCAGCAGGGTTGAACACTCAACTTTAGGGCATGGTGCAACGGGTGTGCTAAACGTCAAACCATAAAACCTCGCCAGCTTTGGATCGTCGTTGCGACAGATCTTCATCAGAATCTTGAGCCATCATCGCGAAGCGATATGGACAGTGTTTAGTTGACCTGGATTTGCTGCGAGGATGGTCAACAGAAGGCGAAATCGTCGTTACGTCAGGTCACTTGGAAAAATATGCTATAAGTATTCAAATGGATCCGTTTATTTTTTGCAAATATCGACCGTAGTGAAGGCAAACAAAACTTGTAGTCTACAAAAGGCTTCTTTTCTAGACTGAGTCGGGTTGTTTATCGTCAAGGAAGTCGCAATGAAAAGACTCTGCAGTATTCGCGTAGTTTTTAGGAAATTAACGTAGTTCGCAAGAGCGCTTTTCTGTAGATCGCTGTTAAATACGCCTATCTTTCAGGGTTTAACTGTTCACGTTAAGCTTCAGCTAGTAAACGGTTGTGTTTTTTTGTGGGTTTTAAACACGTGTGTAGTTTTGCCAATGCACTGTGTTCCGCAGCTGCAGAAAACTGTGTTCAGGGCAGGTTAGCGTTTGTTCCCTCGCACTTTAATGTTAATGTAGGGTTTCTCAATCTATGGGCCACGGAAGATATTTGAGGGGCCACGGCCTTGTATTATTAAATTCGAACACGTTTTGCAAGATGGACCTTAAGTCGAAAATGTTGGCTGTTTCTGAGCTGGCAGGCTCAGCCTTCGCATTGATTGTAGCGCAAGTTGTGTTATTAAATGGTTTTAGTTTTTTTCGGCTTTGCACATGGGCGGACAGTTGTGGCATTGGAGAAGTTTGCGCAGTCGGTGGGCCACGGACCCTCTGTTTCTTCATTAATTGGGCCACATGCTTGAAAAGATTGAGAACCCCTGCTTTAATGTCTCACACTTTGTTCACGAGGTCGAGCTTGACCGTGGTCCGATGTTGTGAAATGGGCAACAGCTCAACCGTTCTGTCAGGCCTGGACGGCACGACAGAAAAGCTTACCTTGTATCGATGTTCTGTTTTCGTCCGTTGAAAAATTAGCTAAAATAACCGTTGATATGCACCTTTCCTACATCATACACTTCTTCGTTTTCTCCCTTGCCGTGATTGAAAGTCATTGAATCGTGTCGTTGCATAAGATTACAACACCGTAACCGTATTTTCAGCCGAGGAGACCACATATCTAGAGTTTGTGCGAGTTACTTTTGAATCTGGCAAAGCGGCGACGCATATTCGTAAATCCTTAGACGATTTTTCGGATACGTATTCAGTCAACGCTTTGAAATACTTGGAAATAAATTTGCGAGATGAAATTGTTGAGACAAGCAAAGCGTTGATGATATTTTAGAGGTTTACGTTTTGGCACGTCGCGTGTCAAAATTGTCAAATATAATTGGAATTTAAATGACAAATCCAAACGTCACCGCATCGGCTGAAATTCGCGAGCAGAAACACGATCAGAAATTATGACATATAAAGGGATATTTGTTGTGCATTTTATTGATTGTTGGTACGCGAGCGGGGCGGGCGCGGGATAAGAAATTCTGTGTGGGTAACTGAATGTTGATTCGTTGAGACTGACTCAACAGCGTTGAATTTCATGATCAAGAAATTCAACGCCACAGAGAGCTTGTGGTACAAAAGTGTGGAGACGTTCTCCAGTGGTGGCGAAACCACAGATAGGAGCTCCCAGATTTCAGTGATCTTGTAAGAAACACGTTCTGCATGATGGCAACTAGCGCTGCTAATGAACGAGTGTTTAGTATCGATGGTCATGTCGTGAATAGCAAGAGGAAATTTGAGGAGTTCGTCAGTGAATCACATACTTTTTTTCAAGCAGTGTTCTGACAAAGAAGCGCTGAAGGTTGTCTAAAAGATTTCACGTTTTTTGTTTTACAGTGTTTTTTAAAGAGCTTCTGCGTGACTTTGAAATGAACCACTGAATGAATTGCCGCTAGCGATGAAACACATGCATAAGATCTTAGTGTTCTTCAGGCACCCAGTGACGTGTTTAAGTTTGGGAGGGAAACAGTGCGGTGTGGGCACGGGTGTGGAGGGCGTGCGGGTCAGAAGTCTGCAGGGCGGGAGCGGACAAACAATTTCAAACCGCGCAGGGCGCTAAAGGTTATCAGCGGCACTTTGTTGGTGCTGATCATGATTTCCATGGTAGTTGGGACAATGCTATTGTAAGAAAACAAAAGCATGTTAGAAAAAAACGTGAGCGAGACATGATCCAAAAGCAGTTGCCTGTTACTGCGACCCCGATCTGACTTTGAAAGATTCTTTGTTTAAACTTTTACCCAAACAGTTCCTGGAGTTTTGAAATGTCGGTATCCGATTGTTGATAAATTTCAGTTACGGTATCGGTGAAGCAGTGGTGGTATGAATACACCTCTTAGTGTCTAAGGCCAGTGAAGAACATTGAAGATCGGTTTTGGCCCATCTTTCCGAACAGATGGGTTTTTGCTGCCGATTCCAGTGACGTCCGGTGCCTTTGTTTGGATGTTAAAAGTTTTGACCCCTCAGAAACCGACGCCCAATTTAATCTGTGATGGGAGTAAAAAGTGTTGCTGCGCCGCATAGGACCGTAATTCGTAATGTCGCACCCTGACGTTTTGATGGGGATGTGCATGCAAGACGAATGTGTATGTGTCGCAGTTTTAGCGCTTAAACAGATCGAAGAGTGTGCTGACTCTTGTTCGTATGATGGTGTAGAAATCAACACCCAAAGAAGCCACTGACATCAAGTCACCTGAAGCCAAGCCTCTGAAGCCGAAAACCGACACAAGAAAACCATCAGGTGGAAGCATGTAGCAGTGTGTTTTAATTTAACATATTTGAACCTGCGCTTGTTTGTGGCTGGTGTATCACCAACCCTTTGAAACGTATCGTAGTGATGTTAATTCTACTGTGAAACATTATAAAATGAAATAATTGTTTTTCAAGCTTTTTTTTGGTCGTTTGTTCGTCAGCAGGGAAACGTACCTTTCTGTTTAGTTCAAATACAAATGGCACTAGACTGAAGGCTTCCTTCATAAGTTTTAATTATTCTGTGATTAATCTTTTGTGTATTGCTCAGTTCTGGCAGCAAACCTTCGCTTGGCAACCTTTACAATGTATTCTTGAAACTAATAGGATCACTAAACCGCGGTACAGAATGCCGACTGGTCAGCAATCCGTTAAAACAAGTGTACGCCGGTCGCGGTTGCACCGAACTATGACGCAATGACGCATGCCCTGTCTCGTGATCGAGCATTGATGTGCGAGCGCGCGGCGTTACATTGTTTGTAACGGTTCTGTCGGGCATCGACACTTCCACACTAGTCTCTTTGCCAGCGCCAGCGCGTCATCTAACTTGCAGTGTTGCCATCGTGATATGAAACAGCCAGCCAGGTTTGTTCTGCTTTTACGTTAGAGCCTCACGCTTCGTCGTAGGCGTGATTCCTGGTAAAAATATAACGTAAGTCGGCGCTGTTGGAAATATCAGAGCTCTATTTTTAGTTAACTACACGCCAATAAGATCGACTTCCGACTATTTTTTTTCTAGTTTACGTTGTCAGTGGAAGTGCAGTTGGTTTCAATTTCCCAGAGTCATAGCCCGATACGATCCGGGCGTTGACTTTACTTTCCCAGCTCGTCAGCTCCAACATGTGTATTGCTACTGAGGAAACGCCAAAACACATTTGAATACGATCACAGCTTGCGTGTTCGGAAACTTTAGCACTGCGTTTCCTAGACAACGTGCTGAAGTAGATGTTTACCTTCGATAAAGAACGGCCGGAAGATGTCGCTCGTTCAGTTATCAGCAGGTTCATGATTGATTGTCAAGTGGAAAAAAGGAATTAGATTTCTTAACTCTTGCGTTGTTGTTCGCATGTGTTCGTGCTGTGCCTGTCCTTTGTGGCAGCCGCGATGGCGTACCTCGATTGTCATACAATGTATTTGTTTCCGTAACCATCGAAAAAAGTTTGTTTTTGTTTTTTTTGAGCAGACGAAAAAGTGCCGGCAGCTGCCAAAACGAAATCGAAGATTACTCCGGGAAACTCGGTTAAGCGACCAGCTCCACTGGTGACGTTGTTTGTCATAACTTGTGTTTGGTGCACTGCAGTTTAATGACAGCCTCATGACCTCGAAGTGTCCTGTTGGTGCTTGCAGCGACGCAACCCAAGTTCATTGTTTCGAAAGTAACGCAGCCATCAAAAACCCCTTGCGTGTATTCGATTCAATTAGACACCGTAGTTTCTTTCACTGAATTTTTGAAGTTTTCGCGGCACTTTAAGTAAACTGTATAGCGCCGAAGCAGTTATCGAAAGTGAGTTTTACTCAGCCATGCATCCCGGTTTTTGACTGACACGATTGCGCGACGATCGACCGCGACGCCGCACCACGTCGTCCAATGGAACGAATTGCGGTGTACGTCACATGCGGGCTTGTGATGCGTTTTAATATGCCCCTGCGATCGTCAAACAGTGGGCTTCTGTTTGTCGTGCGCAAACACGACCAAAGGATGTCATCGCCGCGATGTCATAGCCGCCGCGCATGTGCAGTCTCTTCTTGTTGTGGTAAACTTGAGTTCTTGCTGGTTAGACAAGCTCCGCAGTGCGCTGATTTGGAATTTCGACAGTGCTGTCACGAGGATGGATTGAGGCAGCGTTTCTCTCGTAAATTTGTGATTATACGCTTTTGACAAACTTTTGGTGTTTTATCAGGTTTGTTGATACGCTTCTAACTCGGATACAAACTAAATGAGACGGTTGAATGGTGGTACCACCGTGATTTTCTGAAGTCTTAGAGTCAAAAAACGTATAATTTGCGATAGTTGCGAGTACAGAGCTTATGCAAAGTGGGAGTTGAGCTGAGCCTTTTCTTTAGTTTCTCTGAGTTGGAGTAATAGGCGTATATTCCGTAAAAGGAAAGCTGCGCCAATGATATATTCGGTGATTCATAGTGTGAGGTGAGGCGAGCATGTTTAGTGCTTTTCAACTATGAAGTGCACAAATGTGTTCGGTATTACAACAACTGTGACGACATCGTCAACAGCATTTACAATCGGTGCTAATCTGGTTTGCAGGCTCCCCTTGTTTCTCCTCACAGCAAACCTATACGGGAAGAGGCTGCGGTTGAAGATGGTATGTGTTGTCAGCGTTTGTCCTTTTCTAGCTAGTTAAAGACCATTTGCACGTGACTTTCATGCCACTAACTGGTCGTTTTTCTAAGTCATTTTTTGCTTCTGACTTCGTCTCTTGCTGCATGTCAAGGAACGTTTTGACTAAAAAGATTATTTTGGGTGAATCTATTGAAATTCTCTTAATTTGTGTCAAAAAGTTGAAATTTAGGAAGGCTGCCGTTCGGTCACGAAGCTTTTTCTCTTGCAGACATATCAGCTGTGGTGAATTCCACAAACGACGAACAAGCGCTGACGCACTACAGGCGGCCAGGAGGACCCAAAAACCGGCGAAAACCGGACACGGCCGGTCGCAGAGAGCGAGTAAGCGAGTCTTGGCCATGCCTGAAACGCATGCGTGCTTCGAGATATACATGATCATCTTCGTGTCTGGAAAAACATTGTTTCGTTCGGTGTGGCTCACATATACGAATCGCTGGTTGGCATTTGGGTTGGCCTGCCGTGAAAAAAAGAAACGGTTGCTTTCAGAGTGTTTCGTGCAGGTGTGATTTTGCGCATCCATCCACACATGGCTTAGAACGTGCGCGCACAGGGCACAGTCCGTCGTCGCATGTCCTTTACGAACGGTATTAGTAATGCACTGCATGACTGCTTAACACGAGCAAGCGTCAGAGCTTTTATCGTTTTCCTGCCTGTCGTAGAAGTCTGTTTTACCAAGTGACGTTTTTTTTTCATCAGGAAATTTCATTTCAGAATAGACATCGTCAAATCAACGTCAGCAACTTCCACAGAACGGGAAATTAATTTGCTGAGTCATGCTTCTTTGAATGCGTGCAGTTCACACAGACCTGCGCTGCAGAGTTTTAGAACCGCTTTTTGCCAAAGTTTGATTATTAAACTCCAGGAGACTTCGCACAACGACGTGAAAACGTCTAGCTTTTCGAAGTCCCAAGAAAAACTTTGCGATGTACTTAACTGCCTGTGCGCTTCTGTTGCGTCTATAAAAGCGAACTCACCTTGCTCAGCCGGAGCTGGTGATTCACTTTGTTTTCAATCAAAATCGAACACGTGACTATCCACATAAAGAGCAAACGTTCAGTTCATACTCGCTTTTGCACTCGCTTTGGAATGTCACGAGTGGTCTGCAGCGCCCATCTCCGCATACTCTGCGCCGTGGGCCACGCGGCTGCTTTCGCAGTGAATGCTGCACTGGTGGCGAGTCACGCGCTTTCTGTACAAATTTAAACGCCGTCGTCTGCGAGATCGCGGCGCTCGCCGTTGCGCCCTTTGTTCCGCACTTCCTGGTAACGCTGTGCTGCAGGCGAAAGAGTCGCAGGAGGCGGCGGAAGCGATCCCGGAGCTGATGGATGACGACGACGCAGCCGACAACGCGAAACAGGAGCCCACCGTCGAACATGGCGTCCCAGGCGGCGTTTTGCCGAAGAAAGAAAGCAAGCGCGGCGTCCAAGTCATGCCCAATCCTGCCGCGTCGCCCGACGCCGGGAGCGAGACCCCGTCCTG
>JGI24021J15306_10002064_pt1 | contig 21034 bp, 12 predicted proteins | sample Ectturendosymbi1_FD_15306 | JGI IMG/M metagenome (IMG submission 15306)
ACTGCATTGAAGACAGAACCATAGGGTTACAGACACATTCTTAACACTATTGTTAGCTAACACGTAACACTTGTTACAGCACTACTGCGGAGTAGGGCGCTTATTCCTAACTTGGTCTAGTCTAGGTAAAATGCGAAAGTGTTGTGGCGCATTACAATCGACACAAATCGACAAAAAATTTATTGAATTAAACACATTACAATTGACAAAGCTTAAAACAAACAGCACAGGTTGGGCAAAAGACGGACAAAGCATTGACTTGATCAAGCCCAGCTTACATTTAATGACTGTCAAATTCAATAGTACAGGTGAAGCACAAAACATGAGTTCAAAACTAAATAAAAACAAAGAAACCAATCAATGTACTTGTAGTTTTCGTACTGACTACTGTTGTTCACTCGGGAATGCTGTTTTTGTTTTGCATGTGGATGTCTTGTGTGTATCCTGTTTTCTGCTTTAGTGTTTGTATCCTCTTTTTGATTGCCCTAACTGCTGTTTTGACGTTTACCGTTTTTCAAGAAAAGTACTGTAGGGCTCTTGTTAACTCAGTAGCTGTTAGACATGTATTGTTGTAAGCTCTTTTATTAAGCATTTACCAGAATTGCTACTGTAGGGTCCCCTATCTGTCATCATTGAAATAGTGAAATACAGTAGCTTACTTTAGAGAATCAGGCATATCTGTTCTTTTTGCCAGCAAGTGAAACCCCTTTGTTGTGCAGCAATGCAGTTCAGTACTACCTTTTCTCTATACTCTCTGCTGCTGTTAAATGCACCCTGTTTCATACCTACAGAAATGCATGCCATTGATGTAGCCTGTCATTTATGGTAGTTGCTGGTGCTTTGTTTCAGTGTTCATTCCTTTTCAATATTGATTAAGTGGAAGTAAAACCTGTCCTATTAGTATTATGCATTCAATTGTTCCTAAGTAGTATATTATTTATACATTCATATTGATATTGTGTTCTTTTGACTAGTGTGATAGGGGCTTGCGTGTGAGCCTAATATAATATAACAAATATGAAACAATTACCAAAGTAATGATGTAGAAAACATTAATAAACAACTAATACGTTATTGATGGACCAGATTTATGTTTTTTTCCATTAATAAACAAGTGTGCACCAGCCATGTATCTATATTACAATATTGAATATGCAACATTGTGAGTTTTATTATAAATTTTTGTTTTCTTATATTAGTTTCTTGCAATATGCAACATTGTGACTTTTATTATAAATTTTTGTTTTCCCATTCTAGACTAATATACTAAAAAAGTGGTGTCATGTCTCACTTCCTGTTCTTTACTTAACATGGTTAAATTTTCATCAGTTGTGATTGGGTCATGTAGCCTTGAATGTAAAAAGGAATTATACTTTGATACATGTTGCAATAGCAAAATATTAAAATGAAAATAGATATGATTATGTGCAAGTTTAAAGCATTGCAAAAAGATTAAAGCAGAGCACAGTTGGTTGATCCCTTGAAAGCATACAGAAATCTAGAGCTTTAACTGTCGTCAGGATAAAAAACAGATTTATTATTGATCCATTGGTGGCTTAGGTTCGCCTCAGTGATGATTTTATTCAAGTAATTTGTTGATTCTAATCATATGTGTTGCAAAAATAGTACATTGATTGTTTTGCTTGATTTGTGTTCTTTATGAAAAGTTTTGTTGTTCCGATATTTGTTATTATCAGTTTGTGTCTTCTATTGTTTAGATGTCACCAAAGATTAAGTATGACATCACTGACTTATGTGCCCATTTCAATTAGAAATAATAATCAGGAAATGAGAGAGCAATAAAAGGTATATATAAAAAGCGCTTGGTACTTTTGTTTTTGTATGGTGATACTTAATATTTAAAACAAATTCCATTGCTAGTTTTTCAGCTTCTTGCTAGTTCTTTAGTGATCAGTGCGTGTGACAGCCAGAACCGTCGCCAGCAAGTTGTCAATAGGGGGGTTTATATTTGTGCAAGGGGGCTTGACATTCAAATTTGACAAAAATGTTACTAACTTATAGTGTTTCATGTTTCAATTTGGAGGGGCTTGGAGCTTTGTTTGGGGGGGCTAAGCTCACCAAAGCCTCCCGTGGTGATGGGACTGGTGACAGTTAAAAGTTATAACTGTTTGTATTGAGTATCTTGTATTATTTGGAATACAAAGACTATGTAAGCAATGTTAACAAGCATCCTATAAAGTTTGAACATTGTTCTTCAGATGAAGTGAGCAAAGTTTAATGACCAAAGTTGTTGACCTTTGCAATTTTTTGTATTCTAATTATTGAGTTACCAGAAAAAGCGCACCTATATACATCCAACAATGCAATAAGCACTTCATTGCAAGATTGAAATCATAAGCTTCTGTGTTTGCATTTTTAGTAGAAGTTTTATCATGTACAATAAATAACAGCATGTGTGTAGTTCATGGTGTTTAGTGAGACACATAGTGCATGAGTCTGTCACTACAGCAATGCTCTGCTACTGATTCTTGTTTATGGATCAAAAAGGTAGGTGAGTTAATTATTCATTTACTGAAGTTAATTAACATGAGCAGTTCTCACTGAATTTGGATATCATGCAAAGTTTGCCATTATGATATGGATGAAGAAGGTGTATAGAAAACTGTACAAAGTCGGCTAATACTTAGTTTTGTCACACCTATTTACTCATGAACATTTAATTGCTAATCACCAATAAAACCATTAGCTTATTGATACAAGATTTAAAAAATACTTCCATATCGGAGAGTAAACAGTTCTAGATGTTCTAAACAAATTGATGTAATCATTTTTTTCTCATGCATTTTTGTATGGAACTATATATGACTATAGACAGACTGATATATCGGCCTGGCTGATATTTGGGTTTTACCAATATATCGGTATCGGCCACAACGGCCGATTGTATTGGCCTCAGTAGCTGTTGACAAAATGCTGTTATATTCCTTATGCATGCAGACAACTTGCGCAAGAAAGCACAACGAACCAAGTAAAGACAGTTATCTTGCATCAACGCTAACAGGTGCATTTTCATAAACAAGCAGATAAGATGAACTATGGAACACATGGGGTCGTTGCAGCCAAAACAAAAGCATCATCATTAATCAGATAAATTAAAAATCATACCGAAATACTGTATTGAAATTGCTGCAATTTGAAAAATTTTAGCTCATAAATCCTGATTTTTGAAGTTTTTGAAAAAAAGGTAAGGCATAGAATATTTTATATTTTTGATAATGACGCAGAAAACAAGACTTAGAAATTTTGGGAATATCGGTATCAGCTATCGGTCCATGAATGGTTGATATATTGGTATCACCCCCAAAAAAGCCATATCGGTCGATCTCTAGCCACTGTTTAATTAATTAATATTTATTTTTAAAACTTTCAAATAAATTCTGTAACGTTTTGATCATCTTGGTTTTCTTGAAAAATTGATTAATGGTTTTGTAAGTAATGCGTATGAGAAATTACTAGTTCACATCTTTTGTCTATATGAGGATGGTATATGAAAATTGTTTTATATATTTAGAGTGTTAATTAAATATTTCCATTAGCTTCACTGTATTATCTCATACATTTGGCAAAAAAAGTTAATCTATTTAAAGTAACTTGTGCATGGCAACTGCAAACTAAAAAAATGATTAACATAAAAGAATCCTTCCATCATGATTGATAGGGATAGTTTCTCTGTTATGTTTGAATAATGGTTTCACTTATATGATTCATCTTCACCTTGTATCATATGAAATTAGTTGTTAAACGATTTGATTGTGATCTTTGCAGGTCTGATAAAACTGAGAAACAAACAAAATCTTATTTTGTCTGTGGTGAGCAATCAGTTTTCTTCATAAAGCAATCATTTTAGGAAGCATCTTGTGATAAAGTATGAGAAAATAGATCCTATTTCCCTGAAAGGATGTTCTCCTACATACATATGTATTCTTCTGAGTGAGATGCCTAATTATGAGTTAGTTTGAATTCTTTATAGTTCAGAGATTAATTTTTAGCTGGTAACTCAAGACCCAAGCAAGATGAACAAAGTACTTGGTAGAACCATAGAAACGTTTTCATGTAGCTTCAATGATCAACTTTTTGAATTTAATCACAAACAGTATATGACCAATTAAACTGCACAAATCATAATAGTACTAGAATGTTAATAAGAACTTGCTTATTTTGTACGACAGTCTTGCTCAAGGTATTTCTATTGAAGATCAATATGTAGTCTTCTTTAAACTTGAGGTAAAATTGCTGAAAGGCAGAAAAACATCTTAATGAAAACTGTATATGGCATTAATAACTTGAATGAAAACTTTTAGTGGTGAATCGAAGTATATATACATATATATATGACCAGTAGCGTAACCAGCCCAAAAATTTTGGGGCGCCAAAATATTTGATTTCAGATGAATAATGCAAATTTGTTTGGGATACTGCCTCTCAAAGCATAAAATGCCAATGTATTCTAAAAATTTTGGGGGGGCATGGCCCCATAGGCCTCCCCTGGCTACACCTATGTATATGACTGCAAATTTTTACTTTTAAGTAAGTGCAATGAATGAATCTTCAGAATAAGACATAGCAGGAAGTGTTTTGTTGGAAGCCTTAATGATGTGGAAACCACTGTTTCCTGTTTAGGTAAAATTTTGGTTATAAGCAGTAGCTGTCACAGCCTTAAGGCTGATACTCCTCAGGTATGACTTCCAGAAATTGATATTGTGATTCCTGTATGTGTGCAATCTGTTATTGTCTGTTCTGTGGGAAGCCGGGCGATCTCCCTTCTCCCGTTGTAGTATCTTATGCCTTAATCAGATTGAGAGCAATGGTCATGTTTGAACTCTGCGTGCTTGTGTTGACAGACCAACAAACTGATGGTTGAGCAAATTCTGTTCTGGTTTGTTTACTGACTTCATGTAAGACTGAAGTTAGGGACATTAAGCTTTCTGCTTCATGTCAATCTTCATACTGGAAAAAAAATTTGTGAAGTTGTTGGATTGCAAAATTATGTCATATAGGTTGACAATATTTCAAACACATGCCAAAGTTCTTTTTTGAAAAGAAATGTGACTACATGTACCAACCAACACCTACCTTACGATGCATTGTGCATACATATTTTTGTACCTTTGTGTCCCTTTGTCTGCCCCTGTGATATGGACCACATGTCTGCACCAAACACTTATATAAAACCATTGCACAACTTATACCAAGCAAAGTATTACGCAGCATCTAAAATTTTTGACTGAAAATATGCTTTTGCTTAAGAAATACATTTGTTTGCCTAGGACATACATCAAGCCCTTCAGTTAATGCTTTCTTTCAGTGCCAATGTAAAGTGGGCTGGCCATTGTAACCATGTGATTTGTATTTCAATTCAGATTAGCATGGATTTTTAAATTTGCTTGCCTCTCACAATCACCTTTTGAGTTTGTGGCTTGTTGTTTCAGTTTGAGTTTGTGGCTTGTTGTTTCAGTTTGAGTTCACCAGAAATACAGATGTTTTCTTATTTAAATCATGAAAAATCTTCATTTTTTGACTGATAGTTATTGAAACTCAACTGAGGGTTTTGTTTTGGGAGCATTGTGTGTGGGCACCACTGCCATGCTGAGCATGTTCCCTATCAATCAAGACAATGTACAAAACTGCAGATTTGATCATGCCATGTAATACTTGACTCTTCGTTTTGCTGGTAGAATGACAATTGCTTTCAACCGTTTTCTGAAATAGTTTAAGTTTAAATTGTTTTTTGTTTAAATGTGATGGAGCTCTGTTATTGCTTGTTCAAAACATCTGTGATTAGTGAGATTAACCTGGGTCAAGTCTACATTTTTACTAAACCAACGGCTGTGGCATATTACAGGTCAAAGCAGAGAAAGTATAGTAAAATATCTGCAAGTTATTGAAGACTTATTATTGAACAAGTTTGTTCCTCCAAAAATGTCTGGGAGCAGTGACTGTCAGAGTTATCACATCAAACAAAAAAACCTTGTCTTTGATTCATCTTTTGCTGAGCGTTGAAAATCTGGAAAAGAGAATATACAACGTTGTGCACGTTTTGCCGCTGGTTTTGTTTACCAATTTCTCGCCTGCAATTGGCTTAGATTTAGTACGCTTGACTGGCAAGCAGCCATTATAAAGTTGCCGTGCCTGTGTCTGGCAGCGAAGGTTTTGTATCAGCTCATACGCAAACCTGTAACGTTTGCTTTGCAAGTGGGACCGTGTTCGATCGATTCCTTCGATTCTGTTGCAGTTCGTTGGACTTGAGCAATGAGGTGGGAAACAAGGTTGAACGATCGGACACTAAATTAAAAAGTCAACTGACTTTGCGGAATGCTTGAAATGAAAGGTGGTTTTGCACAGCATCGAAAAGCGTGCTTAATTGTTGCCAGGTCTTGATCCATTTCTTGGATAATACCACGGAACCTTGTACGCTGTTTAGGCGCAATTCGCAAAGCACAACAACCCACAACTCGTTGAGATGTGTTTGGATGGTGAGCGTTGTTGTTCCTTTTTAACTGCTTCGCTGCGCACTGACGGATGGAAACACCGCACTGAATAAAAATACTTCGCAGTGATTTTCGTGCTTCGCTATCTCTTCGTTTCGCTATCCACGCGAGTCGTTTGTCTGCATCGCGCAAAGTGCCAACCACCAAGAACTTTGTTCCAGTAATGGCTGGTTACTCATTGCGATGATAGCCGCGCTAGGATGTTGCGTTTGTGCGCAATTCGTCCGAATGGCCCCTTTCTAAGCTGCTGGAGTTTGCTCTGGGTAAAGTTGTGCAAAAATCATGCTTGCAGATGTTGGTTGGCTTGCAGCAACGTCATGTGAATGTTTGTCGCAAAGTAATCACAATAAAGTGACCAACGATAGTGCTACACTTGCTTTTCTGCTCATGCACTGGAGTTTGATGGCGGGAACAAGTAAATAACCGATGTTTCCACAATTTAAGTTGAATCGGAAGTGAACCATTCCTCAGGTATTGTAGGTCGACTTTCATGCGAGACAACTCTTAAAACTTTAGTTTTTACTTCTCAGGTTTGTTCATCAATGCAGAGTACTGGAAGCTGGATAGACCGCAAAAATTTTGATTCGTGCGCAGCGTAATGCTTTCTATAAGTACCTTGGAAATGTATTTTATATTGCGTTAACGTCAGCACCCTTTGTTCTTTCACCATGTCGATACTTTTTTCTGCACGGGGTAAGACCATTCAGTTTTGTAAGAAGTAGTCCACTGCTTCGTCTATAGTGCGCTTCTTACTGATGCGTGACCAGCGTTGTTCGTAAATTCTCGCTCGCGAAGGTGTCAGCCCGATTGTTGTTGCGCGGCGGTTGCATTGAATTCTTTGTGACCGCATTGTTGCGCTTTATCAAGGTTCGCGAATCCGATCGGGTCGGGCAGCATTGCATCGTGACGTAAGCGCGCAAGGAAGTTGTGCATTGCTTATCGCTAAGCGTCTTCGCGCTGCGAACGCGCTTTTTGAGATATTTACGATAGATAAACAAACGTTCCTGGTTGTTGGGTGTGTTTGCTGTGCGCATACTTGGCCTACGTCGTTGCGTCGCTTTGTGGCGCACATGCAACGAAACCTGCAGCCCACAACTCGGAAAGCCTTTTAGAAAAAACCAACAAATCAACTGTTAAAAGCTCTTGGTTTGCTGCAAGCGTTCGAAGAATCAGCCGACTGGGCTCTGTTTTCATGACTTTGCGTTGATTAGGACGCGTCACTTTTGTAGAGGATGATTACTTCAGAATATTAATCCATTTATCCGGCGCTGCGAAAGTTTACGCACAATCGTTGTTCTATCGTCCCCAGCTCTGTATGCTGAGAAGACCATTGCAAAACAGTTTGCAGTCTAAATTTTTGTGTTTCGCAACTGGATGCGTGAACTACAACAGAGGCACCACAATCACCCCATCTATGCTGCAGCGCTCTGATAATGCGGGTAAATTATTTGCGGTAAATTGTAAGTGTTGAAGACAATGTGTTGCTTCGGGATTTTCATTCAAGTCTTCAGTTTAACTTTGCCGAACGTTACGAACGTTTATTGGATAGTACGTAGAAGTTCAAGAAAGGTTGCAAAAGAATAAAACAAAAAGTAATAACCTCCTGAAATTTGTCGTATATCTCAGAGTACGTTTTAAAGTGAGTTTAATTTTGCATTTTTCTGCTGATTTGTGTATTTCTATTCACAAAAAGAGCACCTTTCAGGTACGAAGTGCTTGTTCGACAGTTGCGCAGGAAAAGCCCACCGTTCTTTTGTTGCTCGTGCAGGAGTGCTACTGTGTCTTGTTTTCCATACACTTGACACTAGCGTTCACATACTTTTCATACAAATCTGCTTGGCCTGCTGACATACCGCGCTGTTGATTCATGTTGAAGTGGTAGACGCAATGGGTTGAGCAACAGACTGGCCTTGAGAGATGTTGTACGTGTAACGCTCCACAAGTATGATCAGAATGTCGTGTTATTCCATTGTGGCCATCCTACCGTAACGGAAGGTTCGTTTCAACCTTGGTTTGTTTGCGAAGGCACCGATGACATGCGGATATCTTGTAGCCCCAAAGGCTGGAATGACTGGTTAGTTATATCTCTTTAGTACTGGATGAGTTAGGTTGTTGTCTCAGCAACACTGATACGCTAATTACTTTTTCTCAATACCTTTTCGCTAATGTGGTCTCAAGCCAGTTTGAGATTTGATGCTAGGCAATTGTCTACGTCTGGTTGTGCAGTTTTGATCTGTATACCTCGCCTCTGGTGTCCTCGGTTACTTGTACGCGGCACTTGTAACTAATTTCTTCACGTGCGTTAGGAAATCAGTCACGGCAGGTCAGGTATTCGTGCAACTTCTTTGATTTCTTCGTGGCAATGCTACATCTGCACATTAGACGAAACTAATGCTGCATGCAGTGATTGGAACCACCGGCTTGCTCAAGAAACTTCTGTATTTTGTGTCCTAAACTTATTTCTCGTTGTTGCAAAGCAAGTTGTTGTGTTTTATTAGGTACTCGCCGCAATGTTTTACTCCAACTATCCGGCAGAAAGTCGTTTGCTTGCTACAAAGTGAATCTCGTCGCCTGTGAACTATTATCAGTTGTGGAAGAGACATTGTTTCTAGATGCTACATATCTTATATGACCCGAGGCAGTGAGAGCATTTCTTTGCACACTCTGTAAAACCTGGGAGCGGTTTTAATGTGTCAATGCGAGTTTCTGTTCATGTCTGGACGCTGCTGATAGAACCAAATACTGGTCTCGACATATGCTGTGGTAATAGTGTTTGGTGCTCTGAAGTCATGTGGAATTAACGTTGATATTTGATGGCCAGTGATTAGCAGGGAAATATTCCAAGCTTTGCGAAGTGGTGTATGTAGTTGTTACGAAAATAACTGCACTGCATTCTAAAAATACACTTGCATCAACTAAAAGCTTTAAGTTCGATAACATGATAAGAGGCTTCTGTACGAATGCAGTTAAATGACTACACTGAGCAGTTTTCAGCTGTTGTTTTGGGTTCTATTGCAATCTCAGTGAAGTTACCTCGTTCACTTGCATGACTTCTCTTCTCAGGTTGCAGATTTACATTGAATGTGTGCAGCTTATAGTCTCTTAATGTGTTGAAAAAGCTGAATAGTCATGGCTGGAGTGTAGATTATATATATCTGTGCATATAATCGCGGGATTTATTTGCCACTCTTACAAGAAGAGAAGAAAAGGCCAACAATTTCATACTTGCCCGAGTCAGTGCTGGCTGCTGTGGTAGGGGCAGAATGGAAACAATCGAACTGACCCCTGAACTTGTGTTTGAAAGAGTCAGTGATGTCGGTTCGCCTCCCGGGTCACTCCTCTCAGTAAGTTGTGATGTTCTTGATGGTGATTGAGTTGTAAAGTAATGTTTTAGTTCAGTGGTTTCCAACCTTTTTTGATGTATTCCTCCTTTTGCTCATTTTGGAACTTTACATTCCACCCTCATGAAACTTTAGTTCCTCCCCTGTTCGGGTTCGTAGGCAAGTATTAACTACAATGGGAACAATGGTCTTTATTGACGACAAATAACTTGATAACGAAAGTGGGACAAATACTATTTGTTGTCAAACAACGGCACTAAAGTTTGTCAACAAAAACGTGTGATAGTCTGCTCAACTAAATAACTTATAAATATATAATGATATAACTAATTGAAAGAGACAATGTCAACTTAAAAAAGAAGTACAACACTTAAAATGAATAAGCAACTTAACTTTGGTACACGAAAAGCAGAAGTGCTAAATAGCCTTATAATGAAGATCACGGCCAATGAAATTGATATCGTTTTCATTGGCCGTGATCTTCATTATAACAACTTAACTGTAAAGTGGAAATTCCTCCCCTGGACTCATTAAATTCCTCCCCGGTTGGGAACCACTGTTTCAGACAGTTGGTTTAAATCTCTGATTACTCCAATATCTATTATGACGTAACGTTTCAGTGTTGTTTTCATGCTAATCAGTGCTGGTCAAGATTCAGATGGAATTAAAACAAGAAATGGTTCATGTTCAGTTTTCCTTCAGTTGTTATGCTTGACGTTTTCGTGGCCAAGGGAATGTTACATATGTTCAAAACTCGCAGCTGTTGATTTGCTGTTGTCTTATTTACCAGTATGCTTCAACTGGCCGAAGCTCACTGGGGAGCAGACACACGGACACAACACAGTCGTCGAAAAGTTTAACGCCTCGTAAACAGCCAGTATCTCCGTTTGGTTCAGAATCTAAAGGTAGCTCAGCTCATAAGAAAGCTTCCATGGACGGACCGTCGAGAAGAGATAACTATTTGCCCAACAGGGGGTATTACTCCCTCGGTTCGGCAACTGCCCGGGCATCAAAACTGCAGAAGGCGAACGTAAGCAATGCATCGGATTATGGGGTTGCTATCAGCATTAAAGGGATCAAAGGTCAGTGGATGAAGTTCGGTGTGCACGTAATTTCATGTATGTTAGACTAAATTAAGGGTTTTAAAATTTGTCCGATTCAAAGCTTAAGCTGGCTTGGTATCTGAACCGGCTGCAAATCCACTCATGGACTGTCGGGGCAGAAGCGTTTTTACCCTGATTGCTTTCTTGTTTCGCAGCAATTTATGAAAGTCGCTTAAAATCGTTTGCAGGTCATCCCTTTGTGATCCTTGAAGACAAAGAGAAGCATCGACACATGGTTGCGGCTCCTGATCCCGATTCATCCAGCGATGCTTCAAGTGATAGAAAAGTACAGAACGGACATCTTTCCGCCCCAGGTATCTCAAAAAAACGTTGTTGCTTAAGAGGTTTTGGGCTCCTGCTGGTTTTGAAATCGCTTCCATTTGCTCTGGAGTTGTGCTTGTTTGAGCTGAGTCGGATAAATGCTTCTTTGCTTTGTGATGCGAGAGTTCATGTGTTTATCGACTATTACTAAACTGAAAAGTCGACACAGCTGAAGAAACAAACAAAAGTAATTAAGCGGACGAACTCAACATCGAACTGTTCACGCCACGGTGTGCTACTCGGTACTGACTCACAATGGTCTGGAACCGGTATGGCGGTGCGTGGCGCCTCAAGGGCGATAACAGAACACAGCGCTTTACGCACCTGATTGGTGTAACAATTAAACAAACACATTCTTTTTGTGTGGAAGCTGTTTATTTTTCGTGCGAATTTTATGTTTGGCGTAGACAGGTGTTCAAAGGTACTGTTTCAAGTGACAGATATTTTGGAACAACCTGTGTGTTAAAATCATCCCTGTCTTAGTAGCTAACTGTCATGTCATACAGGCAGTGGGAACGCAACAATGCAGTGAAATGCCTGAGTTGCCAATAACATCACAAGGCATGGTGCCAGGATTGATGGTGGCACACGGCATGTCCTAACATTCCCACAATAACGAACTTTTTGACATTGAACACCAGGTTTAAATCTTCTGCCAAAATGCGCGTTGAACGCTTTATCTAAACTTATCAAGAATCGTCGGTTTGTCAAAAACTCTTTGCGGGTAGAAATGTGCAGGGCGCCCGCTGTCGATAAAGTGGCTTTGCAATTAAATAAGTTTTACCAAGACAACTGATAATATATTTTAATCAGATTCCTTGTATGTTTTCAGTGTTTGTCAAACTTTTAATCACATTGCATTCCATGGTGTGGATGAGGTCCGGTCGCTTGTCAGTCAGGAAACTATGCGCCTGAAACACTTCCTTATTTGCTGCTCGTCGGGTTGCACGCGAGTCGATGACTGTACAACTGTTTAGAAACGTTAAGAAACCGATAATCGGGAATGAATTGTTGTTCCCTCAAGTTTTAACTTCATAAACAAACGTTCAAAAGTATGCCCTCCAATAATCTTGTCAATGCCAGTAGATTCGCGCAGTAAATGATCGGTTAGCCCGAATCACTTTTATCGATTGTGTATCCGATATGCTTGTTGTGAACACGTGTTGAATGTCACCAACTTCGAAGAGTTTGAGGTGTATCTACAGCAATGGCTGCGCAGCTTCAACATACTGAACAAATATTCGCTGAAATATTTAAGTTTACTTCAATCCAAGTTTAACTTTTGCAGAGGATTCCTTTCCCACAGCTCCTCCGAGGCGAGCAGGCACTCACAGCAAAGACGGGAAGTCCAGACCTGATGATCCTTACTATTCCAAAAAAACACCGAACGAACTTTCGGCGAGGTCCGGAATGCCACCGAGCCAACCTTCGGCGAGGTCCGAAATAGCACCATCGCGAACAATAGGAAGCAATCGGTCGGACCCGCGCGAGAAGCTCGTGAAAGTGAGGGTTTGTTGCTTGGTGTGCTTGCTTCAGTCTTTGATCCAAGTATTGAAGAATGCGCCCATATTTTATGTGGCTTTGCGTACATCGGACTGTGTGGCTCCATAAATTAAAGTTCCTGACATGGGATGGCTGTAAACTACTGTTGTGTTTGCACAGCTCGTTGTGTGGATTGCACACGACTCCGCTTCGGTGGCTGTGGTTTTTTATGACTTTGTTATTGATTTTATGATGTTGAACTTAGAGCTCGAATTTGTGTTAAGTCACTTCCGTATGTTTTCATTTGCCACATGTATTAGCAGCGCAGGCAACTTATGTCCTCAACCGATTTTACTAAAATCCTCTTTTATCTGCCGCTTTACACAACACTTAGTAGGTCTTCGGTTCATGCTGGAGCGAAGTAGTAATTCAAGTCGGCCTTCGAGCTGCGTTGAATAGAATTAACCACGAACTGAACATCAACGTGCGATCGAACACGTCGTTGGGGGTTAATCAGTGAGTCACTCAACCCCTTTGTCAGTTGCTCCATCCATGTCGGGTTGGTACCGATCCCCGATAACCTGTGCACACGCCGTACCACAAAACGTGCGCACCCGCCGTACCGCATTTTTAGATTCACATTTTTCTTTTTAGACATTGTTTGTCACATCCACGTTATATCTGTTGTCGCGTGAACGCAAATATTTTCATTTTTGATTTTTATGTATTGGCTTTTTCACCTCAGTCTCAAAGTTCATATTTAATGGATTTGCAGCAGCAGTGCGCAAAAGCACTTGTGTAGCAGATTGGAAGCTCAGTGCTGAGTGCAAACACAGGCAAGTAATGGCGGGAGAGAAAAAAACACTGAGACAACAACACGCCCGCAACTACACAGCAATCATCTCTCTTCATTATCATACAGAAGCCTTATTTTTTGTGTAAAAATGGTGATATGTAGAAAGCGTCGGACACTTTAGTGGACAGATGCAAATGTTAGATGAAGATAAACATCTTTGAACAAACGTTGTTTTGCACCAAAGCATCAGACGTCGTTGCGAAATGAATGACCTGATGTTGACCGATGCTTGCAATCTTGGCAGTGCAATGCAGACTTGCCTGGTCGCTTTGATAGACTGTTACACACAGCCGTTCAATAAAACCTGATAAAAAGCGCTTCTTGTTAACGGAAGGCTTTTGTTTTCATATTCGACGCCATGGAAAAATTTTGAAACATTAGTCTTCTGTTTTGACTCATTGACCTAAAATTTTGTCAACCTTGCTGATAGTTTTGACCCAAGTCAAACCAGGGTTGAAGACTTTTCGTAAACAAGTCAGTTTCTCCCTTTACAATGGTGTTTCCCGCACAACGCGTCAGCAGCTTTCGCAGGTTACTCTGGCGATGTGTTGGACGCTTCGGTTAACTTGCGCTCGGACGCAGGTGCGCCAAGCTTGGTATAGAGTTTGACACAAGCATGGATGGGGCTTGTCAAGAGTTTCTAATCCACCAAACTTTGCTTGGGGAGCAAGCCAAATACTGAAAACCTGAGAGAGCAAAGGAACGTGGATAGATGTCAAGATGTGCCACACCTGTAGACCAGTTACTTATTAGAAGCTCTTTCTTGCCAAAAGATCCGCATGAGTGAGTATTGGCCAAGAACATATTTTTTTACAAAATTGGTCATGTTTGGTTTGACTGCTCTCAACAAAATGTAAGAAATTTTTTCAGACAAGTTGATAAGTTGACGCTGGTGTAATCAATGTGATCAACTATCAGGTGAAACGCTGAAGTTTTGAAAGACTGAACAACTGCTGGTTCGAAATATTCATTTCCGATTCACGCCGTTACTGCCACAGTCAGGGTCGCACCGGGGTTAGATGGCGCCCGGGGCAAGAAGCAAGTTTGACGCCCACATGTTCGAACCTGAGGTCTTTCAGAAGCAAATGTACTGTGTTGAAGAAAGTACTTGTGACATTGTTGGGACTTTTCGGCACTCCCGCAGTGATTCGACGTCCGGGGCATTGTGCCCCCTCGTTACGCCCCTGGACGTCAGTTTAAGAGGTGGGAGTGGGGGTGAGGTTTGCACTGAGCAGAAAAAAACTGACAATTTTTGTGAACTTGACCTCAAAACGTTTTTTGACCCAACTGGGTGTATAAGCCCGTGGTGTAAGCGCGACTGTATGTTCGTAGCGACGCAAATCGACGGGAGGGACGGGTTGTGACACGGTGGTAACAGAATGGGGTTGGGAAGCCCCCTAGTGACGGGGACTAGCAAAGGACAAATACTAACCGGATAACAGATGAATTTAGAAAGACGAAAGATGAATGTTAAAATAGAAAAATCACGCCCGATGATAGCACAAAAATGTACACTGCGCGGGGCGAGGGTTGGTTCAATTGATGACTGGCGAACGGACAAATTCACTGGGCAAGTTAGTAGACAACGAAAAATGACTACGCACCTATTAACAGGTTGAACATTAAATAACAAACGGCGAGTGAAGGCGCTCACTGGCATCAGCCGTGCAACAATGCCGAGGCGTGGGCAAGGCTCAAGATGCCACAACCAAAAAAGAAATGACGAAGCCAAAACGGGCAATACAGATCATGTCGGGCCGAGAAAAATACGATAAGAAAAAGAAACAGCTTACGGCTCAGCGATGTCCACGACCAGAGACAGATTTCCTGTCGAAAAAATGTCCATTCACGGGAATATGGAACTTGAAAAGTTTACCTCGTGCAAACGATTCGCGTGACTCGTGGTGGAAACAACCCAGTCGCATGTCCAAAGATAATGGGAGCTTCGTGGAGAGTGTTGCTGGCCGAGTCGTTTAACTTCTTGTGGTCAGCATTTCTGGTCTGGGAACCAATTTGTGCAGAGACGGGAAGTGAGTGGTCTTGACCGGTGAGAAGTCATGGAGACGAAGAATGTTTGATGTTGATTCTATTCATGAGCACAGGGTTTGCAACAAGTTCGAGAAACGTCGAAACACGCAACTGACCGGTACTGGCTCTCACACACGAAACATAATTGTCCGATTCCAGCAGTATCTGCCTCACGTTCGCTGTCCTCCTCACTGATTCCGTGTCCGTGTTGCGCGAGTCGAGAAATGCCTTTTTGACGGCGCGTCGTACCACCGCGCGAGTTGCGTTCGATAAGATGATGATTAGCGCAATTGCAAAGCTGTGGGCCGAGACGAGGTCTGCTGCACTGGGATCTACAGAGACCTCGTCAGCGAAACATGTTGAAAGCATTTGTTTAAATATGTCTTGGCCGAGTAACACACCAGTGTTCAAAGGTCTGAACCTTCTGTTATGATCTTACAGAGATATTTTTGAAAGAAAAAAACTCTAAGTTGGCGATTGTGGCTTTTCGTGAACTTTAGCAAGAAACGAAAGCTTTTTTTGGTGAAATGTTTATTTTCAAACTTTCGTTCATTGCAGACGACGCCAGATGAGTGGTTGGGATATCTCGCTTTGACTCGAACTTTGAAGGAGAAAGGTAAAGAGCTGTTTGTTGTTCGTGGCCGGTGTTTTGCTGCGTCATGCTGGGCCAAGCAGGGCCGTGGTGGAGCCGGGACTCAAATTTCAGGCTCCGGCTCGAAATCCAGGCATCTAAATATTTTGGCTCCAGCTCCAGAATGAATTGGCCCCTGGAATAAAAAACAAAAACCATTGTAATATTTGTACGACTCGCTGGCCCCACAAACTATGTCTGTGGAACCGGAACCCAAATTTCAGGCTCTGGATCCACCACCTAAAATTTTTTGGGTCCGACCGAATCCGTCCAGAATCGCTTGGGCTCCGGCTCCACAGCCCTGGGATCCACTGGGCCCAAAAAATACTTTGCTGTTTGAAACGATAAAAAGCTTTTTGGGAAACCCAAGTCCAAGTTACATAGTGCCTTGACTTTCGAGTTCGATGTGACGTCACGTCTTGATGACGTTTCATGCTCTGACAGCGCAGCGTTCGTCACAAGTCGTGTCATTCCTGCGAATGAATCAGTTCGTGCGATGCGTCCCGATGCCAAACGTTTGGCAGAAATAAGATTTTTCAGCTTTTTTGTCGCAAGAAGCAGTGACTCTACAAGCCTCCGAGTGCTTCAATGATTGACTCGTTTTCCAAAACAATTCACTTTCATGAATGCGTTTGATGCAGGATTGAGGTCCAATCCTCACTTCGATTCATTGCTTACCAAGATTCCATCAACGATGAACCTCGCACAGTTCGTCACCAGCCAATGTGAGAATACATGTCTTTACTAACAATGTTGATTAACATGAAGCAGATTTTATTTGAATAAGTACTGCAGATGTGTTTTAATAAATGAAACTAGTCAACCTGTGCAAATAGATTGCGATAGGCTCGCTTACGTGCGTCAGTAATGTGACTTAACAGTTATCACATAAAGCATGTGTTGCATTTTTGAATTTAAATCAAATAACAAGAGTTGCCAGTTGAAACCCTTCGAATCGAATCGTCCATTGATGGCTTCTCGAACCCGTGATGGCCACTCGCGGGCGCTATTTACGCTTTCATCGACAAAAGTAATTGAAATTCAAATTGCTGACTTTGTTGGACATAGTTTTAATGTGGGTAAGTTTATTTCTGCGTAGGTTTAGTTTGCAGCATTTTCTTTTCAGATTTCAGAGAATTGGAAATAATTTGATGACGGCGGAAATAACCAAACTGTCGTCATCATCGAATACGTCTTGTTTTCCTTCCTCATTGGCTGATCACGTCACGTGACCACTTCAGCGTACCGACTCAGGCAACCTGGACAACTTCCACCGTTAATAACCCTGTCTAAAGTGGCCAAAAAGGGTCCAAGGTGACCGAAGCCCACTGACGTGTTTCCGGGCAGGTTTATCAACAACTCAACAATTATGATTCCCGAACTCATCTGATGCGAGAAAGCGAGTTTGTTGCATTTCGGATATTTTTTGTTTTGTCAAAAACAAACATCGTTTCTCAAAAGAATGTGTGTGGGAGGTGCGCGTGCTGAAATCGCAGGAAAAGCAGGAAAAAAAACGAAGAAATCCCGGCAGGAGCCTTTGTTGATGCGCTAACGTTTGTTGCGAGATGTGGAGAACTATTACTCAACAGAGTTGTTCAACGAGTATTCGACAACCTTTCGGCCTTTTCTGAGACTTCACAAATTCCTCGCATCAACAAAACTGCCTCGTATTCTCTACAGGAGTAATCGCATGCGGAATAGAAGATATTCAGCGCAAACACTTGTGATAATTCAAGCAGCAAACTTCAACAGTGATTGATCGTAGAAATACGGTTTCTGAAAATAAAACAGAAACGAACCAAGCAATCCACCAAGCGTAGCTGAAACAGTGAAAACTATCAGTTCGCCGAACGTAAGACAAACCATTAACTGACAATCACGCCTGCGGTTATTCATAGCACCAGTCCCCGACGTCTTGGCCAATTTCGCGATCTTATCAGCGGCCGCAGTAACTGCTAACGGAAAAGGCAGCTGTGTGACGTAACAGTTGTCAGTTTTATGTTTACTTGTCTGTCATTCGAAAAGTATACCATTATAAACGAATAGCCTCGGTCAGTGTGGTTCAACTACAGGCCCACATGCGGCCCGCCACAGCGTTTTCAGTGGCCCGCGGGAGCATTCAGGAAAAATCTTCAAATCTGAAATTTGTTGAGAAGCGTGTAAGGTTGCCATTGTTTCTCTGAATTGCTTGCGTTGGATAAAGTGCATTTGCACAAGAACAATTTCTTTGTGTACAATTATTGTTTTTGCTTTATTCATTCATTTTGCGATCAAATTAGAAGATTTACGCTCCTCCGCTGGAGCACCTCTCGCTCCTCCGCTGGAGCACCTCTCGCTCCTCCGCTGGAGCACCTCTCGCTCCTCCGCTGGAGCACCTCTCGCTCCTCCGCTGGAGCACCTCTCCGTTTTTCCGGAGCCCTGGCGTTTGTTGTCTTGAAGAGAAATATCGAAAATCACCGCAAACAAAAGTTAATCTTTCCAGTAATTATAATTATTTGCTAAAATCAGGCAAAAATACCTGTTTACCGATTCTGCAGTGTGAACATTCCTTCCGACTCCTTGCAGAGAAGACCTGCTTTGCGTTGTTGAAACATGGTGCATGGTTGAAAACCTTACTCAAGAATTTCGCAGTGTTGTGCAGATTAGATATCCTCTGGGCGAGTGGATCTACATATGGGTGCGTTATGAATAACGAAGATAAATATGTTGATACCAGACGCTGGAATTCAGCCATGTTTGTCTGCACTTTCTACACAAACTCTCACCTCTCATTAAACCCTGTTATTCCCGCAAAAAAAAACATTAAGACAAAGAATTGGCAAATAGTCATTCATTACTCAGTAAAAGGAATGCAATGAACGAGTACAATGAACTTCAGTTGCCAAACAATTTACTGACCACACAATGATTACATTTATCACTGAACATTGACAGAACCCTGCGTGAAATCACACGTAACTTCAACGCAAGAATCCACTGTTCAGCAATGTTTTCAATCCATCCACCGAGAGAGACCGGTTGCGACCCAGCACTCCCTGCGTAACTGTGTTGATCATCTAGCAGCTCCTTCCCACATTAATGCACCACCACGAGTTGAAACTGGACAGTAACAAAGCTAATTTAGCTGCTGAGGGGCATCGACTCGACAACCATCCGGTTCCTTCAATGCCCTGGCGTCCTTGCACTGATTTGTGTTTTTTCTAGCTGAATATTAATTATCGCCGAATAAACTCAACTCGACACATCCGGCTGACAACACAATCAACCGTCTCGAACGCTTCTCACTCTTTTGTCCAATGTTTGTTTCCACACTCAAAGCTGCGGTGTTTAAATGTTTGATGTCCCGGACTGGATTATTTGAAGGATTGGACGCTTTTTCATAAAATCATTTGATGAAAATTGCATGTTGGGGCGACGCCAGTTTGTTGAGAAACACAAGAATTTTTATACCAGTTTGATTTCTGTCAAAGCTAAATCATATCTAAGTTTTTCAAAATGTTTTTTTTTTCAAGTTAAGATACCAATGCATAAATCCAAGATTATTCAAACAAGTACCCTTTCCTTGTTTTCAACAACAAATCCGTTGTTTTCTAAACTTCTACTGACATTGCAACCATCAGTTCCTCCTCAACTTAAACATGTAAGCTACAGTTTGAACTGCTGCTGGTTATTTATGTGCTGTTCACTGAAGCAACCATCAAACCTACTATTCATAGATAAAGCAGAAAACGTTAGTTAGGCGTATAAGAATAATTTCTAACTATGCCAGTGATGCAATTGCAGGGGTTGTGGGAGTAAGGTTTTGTACAAGGCGGTTTCTAGAGTAATGATTTTTTGTTTGGGCGAAGCAAAAACAATGGAATATCAGGTAACCACAAAATGCTTTATTAAGTCATGAAACGTTGGGTGTAAGCCACCCACATTTTCTCAATGTGTTTCTGGGACACGTGACGTTCGTTATTTCCGGACCAAACTATTTTTTACTTCCATACGTCTATTGTTAATCCCTTTCGCAACAACATTTTATCTGCGCAGCGAAACATACATATTATACAAAGTTTGTGAAGGTTACCATCAAAAAGGGGATTTTTTGTTTGTGCGTAGAAAACGTCATGCACGTGCTAGATCCATTTTTTTCATATCAAGTCGTAGTGTAGGAAGACTCTTCACATGTAAGGTATCGTTGGTCATATATGGCCAAATAGGTTTTGCACTTAAAATCTTCCGGAATGAAGATAAGCGCCGAGAAGAGCAAGACAATGGTCACCCCTGCCACCAACGAAAACAACACCAGTATGCCTATAACAGTCAATGGCTGTAAACTACAATCGGCAAAAATCTTCAAGTACATAGGTTTCAATATCACTGAAGACGGCACATCAGTCTGCGAAGTCAAGACGAGACTTGCCATGGCCACACAGCACCTTTCAAAACTAAAGAAAATTTGGTCCAGCAACAACATCTCCATGAAAACAAAGATGAACCTACTTCGATCAGTGGTCATCTCAACCGCTCTTTAGGGCTGCGAGAGTTGGACCCTTACCCCCAAACTGGAGAAGAGGATAGCAGTATTCGAGATGGGGTGTTTCCACAAATTACTCCAGATTCGCTACAGCGCGCACACGCACCAACACTTCAGTAATACAAGAGGTCACTTGTTTTGGAAAAGCTTTGAGGCTGGATGAGTCAAGGCTGCCCTCATCTTGCATTGACACTTGTTGTTTGAAAAATGTGCAATAGTAGGAAATAATTCATCATGTACT
>JGI24021J15306_10002065_pt1 | contig 21028 bp, 11 predicted proteins | sample Ectturendosymbi1_FD_15306 | JGI IMG/M metagenome (IMG submission 15306)
TTATACTAATGTAATGAAAGCCTTCGAATCCTAAATGCAATGGGGCAGACGTGATAAAGTGGCACTGAGGACCACCTGCATCAAAAATGTCAAATTTAAGATTATCAAAAAGGACAGGTTGTCAGTATGTAGGATACTTTTACTACAGCAAAAACCTTAACTGGGCCGCATGCGGCCCGCGGGCCGTGGGTTGGACATGCTGGTCTAAACTATTTAGACAAGTTTGATCCTCTGTACAACGAAGCCTATAGTTTTGTGTGAAGGTTTTAACATTAAATCGCTTAGGAATAAACAGTTTACTTTTATGTCTCAGTTTCGCGATCAGCACAACTTTCCCGATTTCAGTTCAGACATACAATGTTAAGTTGCGAAATTTTTGGTTGACCTCAATTAAATTGAAGCAAATCAAGTGCTGACATTGCACTTAAACTTCAGAGTGAGTTAACTTTCAGCTGCAGGGACGCCGAAACAAGAAGGAATTAACAGGGCATTACATTTTTAGCTCAAAATTGTGCGTAGCTTGTAGTAACAACCATCATTTTCAACATGTATGCATTTCTACGTTGAAGGCTTGAAGGGGTCAGCAGTTTTTACGTAACAATAGTCATATACCACAGAAAATACAAGGGTGAGAATAACGTTTTTGTGAATTGTCGGCAAAGTAAAAAATTCACGGCAGAGAGGGTAGGGAAAGTTGTGGATTTAACGGGCAAAAGTTGAAAGTATAGAGAGATTGAAGATGGTATGTGGTAAAACCTTGGCCACAAGTGCTTTCACAAATCCGGGGCAGATACGACTTTTGATGGCAAAACGACTATCGCCCCCTCCTCAGTGTCGGCGCCAAAAAAACGTCTGGGCGACAGAATATTTAAGTGTGGGTCAGCAACTACAGTGACTTGACTTAATTCTCTCCTAATTCTTGTATAGAGAACTAAAGCCAATGGTGTTGTCTGCTGGAATTATATCCTTGCAGTTGGGAAACAGTCACATCAGGTAGTTAAGAAATATGTGCGTGATGTGAACGAAATGTTTCTCTCAAAAACATAAACAATTTAAAAAGATTTACCGTAAGTGACGTTTTGTTCGAATCGTCAAAAAAGCTGCAGTTTTCTAGTGATAGCAGTAAATTTTCGCGAAGATCAGGTCCTTACCTCACAGCTTATTTGTTAAATCATGCTTAGAAGTAAACTGCAAATGTTGAGCCTTGTAAAAGTGCGTCATTGTCAGTCAGAGGTTGGTGAAAACGTTCTTTAAGAACCGAGAACAAGTCTTCACACATAGCAGTAGAGGCCACAAACGTAAGATATCGTTTTGAGAAAACTAAGGCATTCGGTAGATATTTGACAAATAAGCAGAAACGGAATAGTGCAAACTCCAAGATGACGGTCGGTTTTAAGCGAGTTTTTAACAAACTTTTCATTTTCGAGAGAGATACTTTTTATTTTAATTACATCATACACGCACGACAGCGACAGGGGAGCTCAATATATTTATCATTTTTCTCCAGCGCTTCGTTGCCAGGTTACGTTTCGCAGCTCTCAATTTCTACTGTATGTTTGGCAAAATGCGCTTTCATTCTTCTGGCAGTAAAGATCGTGTCATAAACTGAATAAACCTTATAACGCACTGTTGCAGCAGATCTTGATTTTTAACAGGTCAATTTGTTTAGATCTTTTGCGATCTTTTCCCTCAGTCAAGGGTTTAGGAGGCACATCGGAAGTTGTGAAATAATGAGTTTGCATTGGAGGCTACTAAACTGGGCTTAGAGTAAACGACCAAGCTGCACTGTTTCAAAATACCCGACACTTGTTGCCGTATTAGCACCAATTTTCAGAACCCAGGGAGTGACAATCATAATTTTGCTTTGTTTTTTAAAAAATTATTCTGTTCTGTTCGGTTTCATTTATACTCTTTTTNTGTCCTACTTTCGGAGTGTCACGAGTGGTCTACATCGCTCATCTACGCTTGCTTGCGCCGTGAGCCACGCAGCTACTTTCGTAGACCTAAGTCTAGATTTGTCATGGATGGTCACTCATGAGCAGTAACTATTTTACTATTTAGGGATGTTACATGACTTAACTTCTCTTCATGCATATTATGTGATGGGTATCTGCAAATTATACCTAATACTTACACATATACTTCCTCATATCACTTGCTTTGCCTCAAATCAAAGACATGAAAGTTTCAATTTTGGCCATCATAAAAATAGTTTCATTATGAAAATATCAGTAGCATTAACAAGTTATCATTATAAAGCTAATCAGGGAATTAACCAAGTGAGCCTAGGGTAATTTAAACATTCAAATGGTCTTAAACCCAACCTGCAACCTAAACCAGTGGTTTCCAAATTGTGACACGCGTATCCAGGATTAACAGGTTGTCCTAAATAAATATTAACTCCTCTGTAACAGCTTATTAAAATGGGTTCTGGTGTATGCATGCACCCTGCATGTAAACACTCAGTTGTTAGCAAACAGGCAAATGGCCTACTATTAACTTACAGCAAAACATGTGAAGTTTCAATGAAACACATCCATAAAATGTCAGTAATCAAAGTCAGCAGCATTGCCCACAATGATGGCTATCTAGTAGACCGCCTTGCTGAAAGCCTGCAACAGCTCAAGCGGTTGAACTCCGGCGAGATGATGTTGCCCGGGCAACAGCAATCGTCATTCATTAGTACCAAGGCCACCTAGTACGCTTCTCTTGCGTGCACGTTTCCGCGCATAGCTAAAGTCACGTGTATGAAAGCACCGCGCGTGAACCGTTTCTATGCACTTATTTAACCCATCAACGTCGAGCACGAGGCTCCAAGCACCGTTTTTCAAGTCTTGAGTATGACCCAAGCGGGAATCATACCCAGTCTAGCTTTGGTGGCGCGTGCTCAAGCAACTGTACCACTTAGCCCGTGTCTTTTAATTGTACAAAAATGATCCATATACGAACATGGTACAAACATTTCCATCAATTTTCGTCAGGCTGGCAACCAGGGGAGCAACCTGGTAATTGACACACCCAAAATTTTCAAAAATATGTTTATTTGTTAGGTACAACAACAAGTTACAATCATTTTGCACCCCGAAACGAATACCTGGTTGCGGACCTGGTTTTCTTACAAATGATAAAATTTCGGTTGATCCTCATTTTTCGTAGACTGGCAATTTTGATTTATCACAGACATACCACAAAATTAGGGCAAAGATTTTGCAGTTGCTTGTCACACTTTAAACACATCTCTCGCGAGTAGAGTACACGTGCTGCTAACTCAACGTTTGCTCCCATTTTCACACTAATGAGTATGTCTGTTCCAAATTCATTGAAGGGTTTAGGCACAAGTTGCAAGTTTTTACAGGTTCATGGTATAGATAAATGGTGATCTTCTGCTCCAAGATAAGTTTTTAAGCTGCTGTACTGTACTTTCATTGGGTGCACTTCATGGGTAAACGCATTTTCACGAGACAGTGACAACGTGGTGATGAAAATGGCAGGTGTTACCTTCAAAGTTAGGGCTAAGCCGGTAGAACTAAAACGTTTGATGAAGCATATGCTAGTGGCTACAGTAATTTTTTTACTGCTGAGAAATAGTCAGTAAGAAAGTTAAATCGACTGGGCAGCATTTTGCCTTCCAAATCATGTTGAACGAAACATAAGTTTTCTCTTGGTCAGATCTCTAAATTTCTTCTTCTGGTAAACCTTCCCCTCGTCTCGATTAACGCTTTTGCTAGTTGCCAATGGCAGCGTGTGAGAATTTAAAATAAAGCATGTTGAGTGGCATACGTCAAAAAAATGTTGAGGCCTTCCTACGAAAAATAGTAGATGTCTTTTTATTGAACCTGGCTATCTGCTTTTCAACTTCTCATTGAGTACTCTGTAAATAAATGAAAAAGTCATATTATAAATATCTTTTGTTTAGGGTATTGTAACACTGCGCAGTCCTGTTTTGTGTCTGCTGATATCGATATGTAGAAACAAAATGTTTATTTCTAGAAGATTGTTTATGTCTTGCACACTGAAAGCTTGATTTTCAAAAGAAGAGATCCCCAAGCAGTTGTCTGCATTTGTAGACTTCAGTCGAGAAAATGCAAGTGGGTTTGTTCGTCTTTGAAAAATCGAAAAACAAAAGCCAGCAAAATTTGTTATCGTAAATCCCCAGAAAACGAAAGACGGTTTATAAATTGGCCAGCAGAAGCCTTGGTCATAGAATTACCGTTAGCCTATAAAACTACTGAAAATTTACAAAGTGTTCAGTAGAATTAGAAAAATAAAAGATTACGAAAAACGCAGTTTTTTGTATATTGAATGCAGTGAAACTTTTTGATACAGCGAAGAAAACTAAACGCAACTTTAGCATCATCACAACAAAAGCATAGACCGAGAGGTGCTGCGAGGCAGGTCTTCACTTCAAGCGGTCACACAAAACGTTTGTCAAGTAGACTGGTGGATTGTGACGTAATAAAACTGTAAATAACAAGCAACCTCAGAAGTGGCAACAGGGACGCCGGCAAGCGGGAAATGGCTGGGGCATTTCCGCCTGACCTTTCAAAAGGGTGGTAACGGGGGCCGGAAGTGCCTTTTTATAACAATATCATAGGTAATTTCATGGTTTATCAATACCACACTGAAACAAATTTATTGCAGCTATTCGCGCACCGACAAAAATTCTGAAGGGTTTTCTAGAATTTCTATTAATGTCTTTGAGGTCAACATTGTTGCTAAACAGAAACAAGCATAATTGGTAACGATGTTTTTTATAAGTTTATATTGCCCTCAACTCTATTTCTTCCCCCCTGCTACCGCTGCTCCGGCGTCCGTGAGTGGCGAGACAAACAGTTATATTCTTTTGCATATTCTTGTAGTAGCTCTTCCTTTGCTTCGATGCCTTAGCTCAACGGTGCACAACCCGGGGGCGTACGGCCGCATGCGGCCTTCGATAATGAAATTTGCGGCCGTTCACTTGCAATTTAAAATATAAGATTTGGCGGCCGTGCTGGCGTATATTAAAGCAAAACAAACGCAAGGTAAGAAAATCAGTCGACACGATGTGTAACAATCTGGATGGTGATGTTCCTTTTAAACAGTTCCATTTTGAGCACACACATTTACAAGTCTGACAAAAAAGGCTATCATCTATTTAATGCATTACCCAATATGATATGTGGAAATGACTATAATATACACCACTATCACACAAATTCAAAACAAATATAATCAAAATAAGTTACAAGCACTTCAAAAAAACTTATAAGAACTGACAAGACAATCCACTTGTCAGCACAAGTCAAAAACTAATCAATTCTACCATTCAGTAGCAGCAACCACTGTTTATTTATCAAAATAATTAACTTAATAAATTCGGTAAAATGTTTGACATTTTATTATACTTTTGGGCACAAGTAAATGGCATATACAGGATAAAACCTATTCTTTAATTAAACGTCTCATAAATATAACTCGAAGGCACTGCCGGCCGTACTTCATACAAATAAAAGTAATGCGGCCGGCAATAGCAAATGGTTGTACACCCCTGCCTTAGCTGTTTGCTCGCTATCCCAGTACCACCATTGCAGTGAAATACAATTACGGTGCTGTTACAGTGGTTGAATTGCTTGCAGGAAATATCACTAACATTTTATATTCGTATGACAATGCAAGAAGAATTGTCATGTTTCTTAGATAATAGCGAAACTACTGTTTCGTCACGAATGACGTGTGTAGACGCGGGTCACGTTGGAGCGTCAAAGGGGAAAATGAGCTGATTTTCAATTGCAGAACGTGACCATAGTATGGTGAGTGAGCGTGACTGCGTGCGTTTTAAGGGACATGAGCTGTGGTTTATTTGAACTGTTTCAGGTACACTCGTTTAGACCATAAGCAGTTTGAATAAGAGAGTAAAGATACAGGAATTTTTCTGTGGTCTTCGTTCGTCTCCAATAATTTTTGAGGTGGTTCAATTTTGAATGCATGCATTTTCTCTGTGCACTAGGTCGTGGTTTTCGATGAACTGCCATTAGCTTACTTGAAATAATATAAAGCATTAAGTGCCGAACCTTGATTGTGTAAAGATTAAAGACAACTTTCTGAATCTTTTTCAATGAGAATGTCAAATGGTGCATCGCCCTCCAAAACAACGTCTGATGCTTGTTTCGCGGCCTTCAGCAAACAGACCAAAATACGATGTTCCATCATTAAGGAGATCGTCAGGAGCGAAAGAGAGTATCTGAAAATGCTTCGTTACATCGTAAATGTAAGTGGGTACTGATTGCCTTATTTTATGAGTGCCTCATTCATATGTCTCGACTGTTGAGCAGGTTTTCTCAAGTACATAGGACTGTGAGCAGAAAAGTTTAAGTGCTTACCTTTCAAAGTCAAGCGCGTAGCACTCGATAAGCTCGCAACCTTGATGCAGGTAAAATACTGCAGTATCCCTGGTGAGATCCAAGCGTTTTGTTTGAGGCGAAAGTGCATTATTTTCACAAAAAACACAAATTACGAGGCTTAGCTGTGCAATCTTATGTTTCTGAACTCGTAAAGGTGTTACAGAGACGTAGGCACTCATGAATTTGTTCTACGAAAAGACTTTAAATCGNTGTTGTCCCTGCTACGCTCGCGATTGCCTATGTACTTTAATAAACGTGATGTGTGCTTCACGTCATCAGTTGCAATGGTGCTATTCAGCAATCAGTCAAACAAAACAGGCGTTACGTTGAAAGCTTAAAATAGGCGAGAGCCCTATTACATCAAATTTGACGCTTATTCTGAAAGTAAACGCAACTTAAAATGTCATTCACAGGAATTGGGTCATTCGCGTCCTCTGCACCCTCCGATAATAAAACTCTTATTTCATGCTGTCAGACTACTGTGTCAACCGACGCAGAGGAGTCAATCTAAAATGTGTTTTTTTCTGGTATACTGCATCGAAAACGGATAGATCATCGAGTGCTTCGTGAAAAGGTTTAAAAAGTATGACGCAGTCAAAGTTTAAGTAACTGATATTCGAAGATGGAGTTAAATAAAATAAGCAAATACGAAACGGATTGTTGCCACATAAAAATTTTTAACTTTTGTTATGTTGTCGTCTATAAAAGCACATTTTCCTACGAAATGTTATTTGTAACGAAACTAATATTAGAGAATAGATTTAAAGTTTTCAGTGGCGGATTTACGGACATTTTCTTAAATAAACAAGAAGTGGTTGTAAGTTGCAACACGAACGTCTGACTATTGCTGTCTTTCCCGAACTCAGAGTTGTGCAATGTGTGAAAAATTTGTCTGTCTCGCCTCCTAGTGGTATCAACGAGAACCGCGTCCACTTTGGTTTTATCAAGTTGTTGAACTTCTTCAGAAGCCGAATCCAGAATTCTGGCATCAATTTCGGTCAACTGGTGGTCTCATAGCAAAAACAAAGCGTGTTTTATGGTGGTAGTTGCAAGTGTAATAGCAATAAACGTGTCGTTTCCAGCACACCAAAAATTACTTTTAACTACGCTTAACATGTTGTGTTACAGCATGCTAGGTAAGTTAATGAAAAGCACAGACTTCGCAAGATTATCTACGTAGATTTAATGCGCAACGCCATAGAAGGCACGAACGAACAGTTTATTCATTGAAAGTTACTTTGTAAAAATAGTTTCGACGTTGAAATAAGTATATCCAGAAAACTATACAAGGTCGATGTGGAGCTGGCTGGATAATTAAATACAAAGTCTACTAATGCTATTATGTGCATACGGTCGCTTGTTTCCGTTTGTTATGAGACCTGTACCTTCCTTACTATGTTCACTTGTTTTTACAAACATCTGGTGGGTGTTTACAAACATCTGGTGGGTGTTAACATACTTCTACCAGTTGCAGTTTGCTGTCATCATCATATTTGAGCCAATTTCTGAACGGCTTTGTGATTATGATCTACAATATTATCTTGCTGCAATAACCTCTTGAATCCTCGTGTTTTTTTTTACAAAAACGTAAAATTTTCAACTGCGTATGGCTGGTGCTTTGTTTCAATACTGTTACCTGAAAGCTTCTAAGCATTGTAAGTGGACAAGCATCCACAACAATCACCGTGAAGAAGCATGATAGTGTCTGAAACGTATTTTTTTGTTTTTGTCCTTTATCTTTAATTTATGTTTTTAATGGTCACGTGTAACTAAAATTGTCGATTGCATTTCCTTCAGGTGATCAAAGACGACTTGGAGATATGCGCTGAAAAAATCGAGTATGAAATCGACGAAGGCCAAGTTAGAGCTTTGTTCGGAAACATAACAGATGTTCTGGACATCCATGACAACTTGTTGCACGCCATTACCTCTGATCTGGGAAAACCCGACGAGGAACTTGCATCAACTGATGACGCCGTTAGGAAAATGACTGAGTCGTCGATAGGTCTGCGGTTTGTTGAAAAGGTAAGCCCGTCGCAAGCATTTAATTAAGATTATTTATGTAATTCATACTATTGTTACAGTTGACAGCATTCTCGAAATTTTTATAGGAAACTGCCTTGAATAACTGGTTCATTTGAGGTTTGAAGCAATTTATGTTTAATACGAACACAAGAAAGTTGCACTAATTAATTGGTATTCCCTCAACATTTATGTGTGACTATGTAAAACAATGTTTAGCTTCAGATTTCCACTGTTCTATCAATTTTGATCCCGTAGTCTTCCATGCACCAACCAAACAATTGTGGTCCGCACTAACTTGTGCTTCTGTTTTTGTAACAATTTTCACGCGTTTCAACTTTTCTTCTGACGAACATTACCTTATAGCAGGGGCCTGGAAACTTGTTTGAATATTAACCAAAAATAATTTCAAGAAAAATGAAATTAGCCCACAATTATGCAAGAACCGAAACATATTGTACCCAATATGAATAGCCGGACAAGCATATCAGAAAAAGTTTTATTTAAATGAGGAAAGCTTGTGACAACATTTTATTCCATTTGGTGCAATTTAACCCAGTTTCCGACCTCTGCCTTGTGGTGTTACGTTATTTTCAATAACAGACAAAAGATTTGGATTAAAAAATAATAGTAGGGAGCAAGATCAGGCGAAAACAGAGCAGCGCATCTGGTCAAAGAAGACTATGTTCCTGTGAATCTGCATACCGGTTCTTTCCACCATTTTGGGACTGGGATTTCCACAAGTGAGACACGATTGGCCATTCAGTCGTGCGGGATTACGGTTCTCGATCGCGCTTTCAACAACAGCTTCAACCTTAACTTTTGCGTAATCTTAAATTCATTCCTTGCGGCGTGCGTAGCTTAACCATCACCCATAAATGTATGGGGTAACGTTTGTCGGTGAGGGGTACCAACAGCGGTTGGCCAGGTGTAATTCTATTAATTTCATTTAGGCAAGTCTTTGTTTTTTCCACGATTTAAAATTTTTCTGGTTCAAATGTTTTAACAACTACCGTTTGTTTGGGCTAAACTAAAAGTGTAGAAGATCAAGAACGTCAGCAACACACTTTCCTAAATTTTGAGAAAGTCTGTAGAAATTTTAGTACATAATTCAGTCGTAACATGCTTTTTTCTTGCTTAATCAAGTACCGTTGTCCACTTTTCGCCAAAAACTCTTTGAAACTGCAACAAGCTCGCGTCAGTCACAATCTCAGCTTCACCCAAGTTGGTAACATGGTCGGAACGATACGCTGTTTTCTTAATTTAAATATATTGCTAACAAGCCACCCAGAACAAGATTATGACGTTGCAAGTGTGCTTGCTTATTCGCCACATTTAGCGGATATGCGACAGCGGAAGCACGTGAAGCTGATCCTTGCGGGTTATTTGTGACTAGCAGTGTGATCTGACCATGCATGGTAAAAGTTGCGAACTAATCTATTGTAGTGCGGCGTGTGGACCACGCTCGGTTTAAATTAAACACAGCTGCCATGATTTAAACTTCAAACAATGGGTATAAAATATATGACCAGCGCAGCGCTATTCTCGTCCTAAAAGCCGCTGAAGCAAATGGCGTCAGATGGTAATCACGTGATCACGCCCGACGTCCCGGGTTGAATCAGATTGTGTTGAAATAGAAAAGCAAAGAAAAATTTTATATGCCTGAATGCATCTGCTAACCCACCAAGGTCTTGCTACCATTTAGGAATATTCAAACTTAGATAAATACGAATCACCGATCATGTTTTTAACCTTCGTAATGGTTTGGCTCCTCTTTTATTTGATAAATAATTTCAAGTTATCCAAAAATGGTTGTAACAATGCTACAAGTCTTACATTTGTCACAACCTGTGTTTTGTGAAAACCATAACTGTACAGCAGAAGTGATCTGACGCACACCATGTGCGGGTGCACAACCTGCGGCCGTACAGCCGCATGAAGCCTTCGGTAAAAATGTATGCGGCCGTGTACATGCAATTTAATTTTAAAATATAAGTTATGGCGGCTGTGCATTAATAAAAGCTCTCTGTATACTGCAGGGGCCTCAAACACGCGACCCGCGGTGTGTGTAAGCAAGCAGAACAGAAGCAATTAAAATATATTGAAGTCACTGACGACCATAATTTATAAAAATAAACGTATTCATCTGGCTGAGACTTACTCTGGCGCATGGAAAAACAAATTTGATGCAAGATTGGGCATGTTGTTCGAAGAGCAAACCAACGACATTTGCTGTCCAATCCCGCTTTTTCAAGTTCGTTTGAGGAGGGTTTAAAAAAGTTGTAAGTGCTCTTGGTTATTGGATTACAAGTGCTCACCCTATTGAAATGTTTTTGCAAAATACCTAACCCCCTCATAACTAAGTGACGCCCAATTGCAGAGCAAACATTCGAGGGAAAAAGTGGAATACACAATGTTAGAAGATAATGATGTTCGATAAGTTTACTGTGATGAAGATCTAGAATTCGGGAAGTTTTTCTCTACCCGAGATTTTTTCAACGTGAGGTTTTAGAACTTTTTTTAGCAAAACCCGAGACGGTGTATCCTTTTTGCTTCAAACGCACTTCCGAAATCAATCCACCGTTACCCAATAGCGAAGTATATGGTATTCGAGAAATCTGCCTGCCACGTTGTGCTTTTACACCCTTGCAGAAACGGTTTGTGTAGAGAATAAGCGTGCCTTACAATAAACCAAGTAGCAATGTGCGGTATGTTGTCTGCGCATTCAACCTGTAAAATAAGGTTGCCTTGTGCAATTACTGTTTAGAATTGGTTTCTCGTGTTTCAACCTTTTCGCAAATCGTGAACAATAACCATCTAGGCAAGTAACAGCGAAATACTTATTTGCATCCGGATGTTTAGCAGCTCATCCAAACACATGCATAACCTCATCGGTTCATGCAGAAAGCGCGACATGTGAATGTATTGGGATGATTGCATGGGTACTGAGTAGAGGAAGTGGAAGCGAAGTGAAAAATGAGAAATGGATAAGGGAAAGCCAACTGAGTGTTTTTGGTTTTGAATCCATATACCAGGGGTGGGCAAAATTGTTCATTAGAAGAGTCATTTGCAGAAAACCAACAACACCAGCGAGCCGCAAAATCGGTTTGTAGTGTCAATACAAATTCGGTAAAGAAAGCAATTTTCACATAAAGTGACTTACATCAATTCGCGTAGACTCCTTGGCAACTTACGAATTTACGAATTCATGTGAAGACATTGACAAATGAAACAAACATTAAATATGAGGCGACAACTCGCTGTCAATTTGAGATATTGCTATTCAGCTGGAAGAGCTACACAAAACATGTCGACGAGCCGCAGTTTGCCCACTATTGCTTTATATAGGTACTATTTTGCATTTTGATCCGTGCTCACTTTTCGATTGATCTTCGAATTTTACTCGTAAGCTGATCCGTAAGGGCACCAAAAGCGCCCTGAAAATTTGTCAGCTAGAAGCTTGTATTCACCTCCATTTCTGTTGCCTCAGTGACATATTTGAGTGATTTTTCGGAACACTATTCCATATTTGTCTTTGTGCAACTTGGCCCTCGCAAAAACTTTGTTGATTTCTTTCAAGTTACACAAATGACGAAAAAAAATTCCACACCACTTTTGATCTTCAAATTCAATGAATTTTGTTCAATTCGGCCAACGTTTTTTTGATAGTGCCCGAGGATAAACGTCAGGGTTAGGGTAGAGCTTCAGATTAAAAAAATTGTTTGAAGCCAGTGGCGTAGCCAGACAAAAATTCTTTTTGGAGGTAGCAAATCTTTTTACTTTAAGCGAGCAACAATATCTGTTTTGGGACACCGCCTCTCAAAGCACGAAAAAATTTGGGGGGCATGGCCCCTTGACACCCCCCTGGCTACGCCTGTGTGCCAAGAAACTTTTTCAAGTAAGTTCCAAGCAAAAGTTTGTGTCTGGTTAAAGCATGGCAAGTCTCGAGGAAAGGAATTGAAACAAGCACCGCACCTGCATTCTTCGCTATCCATACCGAGACCCACCAAACCAGGTTTCGAGACAAGTCTCAAGAACCCTCGAGGCTCCGTTCCCGGAAGATTTGCTCTGTCATAGAAACGGGATGTGTTCCTTTCCTAGATCAATTCTTCATCGCTTGATTTTTCTTCGCGCAGAAAGATTCCTTCCACGTGTACGAAATTTACAGCGCTAATCATGCAAGAGCAGAGAAAATAGCGTCAGAAGTTGTGAAAATGTCTACGTTGAAATCAAACCTCCAGGTGGGATGTTGGAGTGTTCTGTCATCCGAAGTGTCCTGCGTTTCTCACTTTTAAGAATACATAATTTTCTATAAACCTGGTGTAGCGCACTAACAACAGCTAAAATTAAAAATAAACAACGCTGTGATTCAACGTAAGCCCGTAGCAGACGACCAGTCCAGTCTGATGAAGCCTTCAATAGTCTACTGATTGAGTTGATTGGCGGAAAAATTAATTTTTACTGAATCTAAAGTCACAATGCCACTAGGAAATCGAAAAAGCATGGATTGTTCAGTCAAGCACCCCTCAACAGTTTGCCCTTTTCCTCCTCAAAGTTTGAGGAAAAAAGTTTGCATGCTCCCGCAGGCCCATTTTGGCATAAAAAAGAAAAACAAAAAATACAGGCAATTGAAATATGATCCTGGGCTGTGGATCATACCCAAAAGTTCAAAGTTTAGTAGATAAAATAGGAATTGCGAACTGAAGTCAAACTTAGGATCGCAGACGTAGAAAATAGATTAAATTAACCTGGCAGAGATTTGTTTCATGATTTTGTTATTGTTTTTATGCAGAAATGGGCTGCTGAAGGACCTATGTGCGACGTCACCACGAACGAAGTCGCCATGCTAGATATGATGCTCGCCAAGCCGTTTCATCACATATGCAAGTTACAAGTCCTTCTGAGGGTAATTAATCACAAGTCAAATCTAGGTTGAGAATGGCAATAAACACTTATTAGTTGGCATGATGATTTATCGTACCGACAGTCAGAACCGTCACCAGAAAGTTTTCAATAGGGAGGCTTTACGTTTGTGCGGGGGGGGGGCTTGAAAAAATTAACCAAAACTATAGTGTTTCACGTTTCAATTTGGGGGGACTTGGAGCTTTGTTTGGAGGGGCTAAGCCCGCCAAAGCCCCCCATGGCGACGGGACTGCCGGTAGTGCGGTAATATGAAACCAGTGAGATATTCTCTGTCAAGGAACGTAGGCCAGTCTTTTGAACTTCTGGTCGCACCGCTTTAAGTCTTTTCACAGTTTTTGTAGCTTAAAACCTACTTAGAAAAATTTGTTAACTGTTAACTATTTTATGCGGTGATGTTGGCTTTCTTTTCGTCAAGCTTCAAAATTTAATCGCATTGTTTAATGACTGTTGAACGAGTTGTTCGAGATTAGGTTTGTCTCAAGAAGTCAAACATCAAATTTCTATGCGCGATCTACCTGTCGCTAACCTTTATGCTAGCAAACGTTATTTTGGTGTATTCGATTTTGACATCACTCCGACATTTTGCTTAACTCACATAAAACTTATTGTTTTCCTGTAGACGGCATAGCTCTAAATGTCAGGAACTTCGAATTCAAACCTTTTGAAAGTCTCCCGAATGTTTGCTACCCGATCTTATGACTGTTTCTTGCTGTCTGTGTCAAAATACGGATCAGAGAGCGCGTTTTAATTTTAGTAAGTAAAGCTTAGACGTACTTCCAGATGCTCGCGGTCTTCACACCATCCAATCACGCGGACTTGAAACAGATCTTCGATGCCATCCAGTTAGTCCAGGCTTGCATCACGTCCGTCGAAAAAACGAAACGAGCAAAGATTTTGCAGAATGCTATTAAATCGTGCGACGACCTGCAGCTGAAATGGGACGACATTGGTCTTTGCAATCGAAATGGTTTTCTCACAAAACGCGGTGGAAACGTGAAGGTAAGTGTGAATATCTTGGGCAACTCTCAAGGTTTCGCTGAAGCACTGCTGCCAAAATGGTAGTTTTTGTCTTGGCCGTGTAGGTTAGCCCAGCCCGTAGCCAGGTTTCAAGGTTTTGGGGGTCAAAATACATTTTTAGGGAGCAATACTTTTCTTTTTATTGTATGTTTAGAACAAATTTTTCCGGATATAACAAAATTTTTTGGGGCGGCGCAAAAATTTGTGGGGGCGCTGTCCCCGAATGCCCTCTCCCCGTGGCTACGGTCCTGGGTTAGGCGTACAATTCATACATTTGTGACATGTGGCAATTGTTTGATTGTTTCTTGAGTACTCTAGCAAAACCGTAACTTAAGTTTAATATTTTATAATGACCGCTTTATCAAAAAGCTGTTAATTTAGTTCTGCCCGTCGTAAAATGTTGCTTTGGCAGAACTGGAAGATTCGCTGGTTTACCCTGAGGGGCTACGAACTGAAGTATTTCGACGAACCAGTGGTAAGTTCTGGTGAAACAAAAAGCGTGTTTTAATATGATTAGCGTTCAAACCGCGGGAAAATGTTGAAAGTTGTTCGAGAACTAGGGATGATTGAAGAGATTCTATTTTAATATTTTCACTCAAAATAATTTTTCAAGAAAAATATTCATCATTGCTCAGACCGTAGTTTCAGCTGTAACCTGTTCAGCATTCGGATGCTGATATTGAAAGTGTTTGAAGCTTTAACTGTTTGGTATTACTTAGGCCTTTAGCAAAGGCCTGAGGCCTCGAACTAGAAGGCTTTTAACCTTTGTCCTTTATTAATAAGATGCGCATTTTCGTGCTCCTTTCAAAAAAAGATAAATTGGCACTTGAAAAGTTTTGGTGGTGTGATGTCATGAGGATAAACCAGTGACTTTATTTGAATTTAGTAGAACCCGCCGAAACGTCCATCGCCGAAACAGCGGCGCCGAACTGTCCCATTCCGAACTCGGTACGCTTCTGCGGTCGGCGACTTATGACCGAAAATTGCCTCAAGAGCCATTGAAGTGGCTTTCACGATCCTGCAACTGTTTGGCATTGCATAGGCCTTTAACACCTACTTTTAATATTTTTTACTACAGAAACATCAAATGTTGGTTTATCTGCTTTGGGAAAGAACTATCAATGTCCTGAAGGCCAATATCTTGCATGCAGCTTGCAGATATAAATGTTTGATTCATGTAGTTACTGATCAGGCAGACTTGAATACAGATGCAGACTGCATTGCAAATTGATTGTAGTTTAAAATGAGAGGACACAAAAGTGCTTAGTTGAATTTCATTTGTGGAGTTTCATTTGTGGTTGAGTTTCATTGTGGTAAACCCATAGGTGTAGGAGCAAGCAAATATTTGGGTGTGGGAAGGATTTTTGCCAGAATTTCCCCAAACTTGCCTGAAGAGTTTTTGTGCAACTTTTTCCTACAAATTTTCTCTCACAAAGATCATGAAGACATTTTTTTGGTGTGACTTCCGAAAAAAGGTCTTAATTTGTTTTTCTGCAAACGCTGGGCGCCATCTTATGAAGTCAAACAGCATTGGGTGTCTTTTTTGCCCGGATTTTCAGATTTTCAGGGATTTTGCCCAAATTTTTAGGGATTTTCCCAGATTTTCAACAAATGAAAACTTCTCGGGGTGCACTTGCACCCCCTGCACCCCCGCCTCCTACACCACTGGGTAAACCTACAAGAACCATAAAATATGCATTTTGCTCTTGAAAATCTTACGTTCAGGAAGAAAAAGCTCTACACACTTTGGATTTGCACCAATGCACAGCAGTCGTTCAAGGCGACAGTCAAGCCAAGCCGAACTGCTTCGGGTGAGTGGCATGTATTCGCAGGAATACACTAACTACAAACTGATTATCGTCAAAGTACCAACTGTTTGCAAAAAATCTAATCGAACCAAAGCGGGTAAGCGATTACGTGAGACGCAATCAAGCAAATAAAGTTTTCGCATGTAAATGCTTGCATTAATATTTTCGAGTCCAAAATGCCTGCAGGTTTTATTTTTGTTTTCTTTTGCAGATACTGGAAAAGTAAATTTTCATTTCAACCATGTAAATTCTTCTGTTCTAGTCAACCAAACGATTGTCTTTTCACATGCACGAACAGTTTTATGTTAACCTTAAATCAATATTCGGTCCCACTTCGTTTTTTCCCCTCAGTAGCTTACAATTTCAGAGTTAAATGCTCAAAAACACCGATTCTTAGGCGACGTTTAAAGTTCATACTATGGTGAATGCTCTTTGGAAGCTGTCCATTTTAGTTAGAAACAGATGGATCGAAATGTTTAAGATTAGTTGTGTGATTTTGATAAATGCGCAGTTGTCACTTCCCGGTTAACCCTGCAAGCCACAGCCAGGGTTGCCATATCTACTTTTTGCCAAAGGGCTAAATCCAGTCCAGAAAAGAACCAAATTCTAAGACAAGGGGCAAAGAAATGCTAACCATTTTTCCAAATTTATCAGCAGTTACAAAGTCATATGAACCCATACTTCGCAATTTATTAAATGGCAATGTTCCTCAATCACAATTGTAGCTCAATAGCAAAACAAGTACATGATGAAAGATCGTAACAGAACAACTTAATTTCCATGTGTGGCCATAAACTGAGAAAAATTTACCAACCTCGATAAGTGCTAAAGCGATCAACAACAATCTAAACAAAACCAACAAACATGCGCACTGTTGCGATCGGAAATCCCGAGCGGCATGTGCGCAAAGCTTCGCACCGTGGCAGCAAGCAGCAACAAAGGCCATGCGCCGCAATCTCTCTTACTATTGCTTGCTCGCGCTACATATATTATGGTGTTATTCTTCACGCACATCCCGTTCGTGGTGAATCACACAATCGACGCAACACCACCGGAGAGATTATAACAACATCCCTTCCTTTTTACAACGAACCACACCGACCNCACGTTCTTTGTGTGAAGGCCTGAACTCGGCACGACCTCCACATCCTGGTCACAGCACCATTTTGTTGACCTGTCTCTCACTGTAACACACAAGCAGGGACTGTGAATCTGATTCACTCTATCCTATGCGATGATGAAAGCGTTACTCAGGCTGGCGGCTGTTTGAGACACGAAGCAGACAGGGGATTTGAGAGGTGATACTGTACAAATTATTGCCTCGAGTTCTGCGCTGGTTTTAATGACACAAAACGGCAACATCTATCGGCCATAACACAAACAGCGACTTGTCCTTTATCACGATACAGAAGCAAACATATCACAGAAAACAGTCAATGGATCAGTCAGACGAGAAACTCGCTCACGGCACTACTGACGAAAAGAGCGCAAGTAAGGTTCCGCGAGGTCGTAAATACATGCACAGAAAGGCGAGTAGAAAAACGCATTCAACGAACGGCATGAATATTGAGTCACGTGTTACGTACAACGCTGTGTGAACATGCGAACGGTTTGTGCCCAGCCGGATGGCTCAATGAGCAGTCTATTACAAAGCACTGGTTCAAGTCCGTACGTACTTGTCCATATAGTTAGGTCACTGGCCGCAACAGCACCAACTAACTAACAGTAAGTTAGGTAACGTAACAGTTCTCACTGCCTGTNTTGTTCTCGGTCATAGACCGAAACGTTTTNGAAATGACCGAAAAAAAATTAAGTCATTTCGGTCAGAATGTTTGAAAATATAGGCTAAAAAACACTGTTGTGGCGAGTTTTACTACAACTGTGAGACAAATGACCGAAATGTTTCAGTGACCAAAATGTCAGCAAAAAATGACCGAAACTTTTCAGCGAAAAAAAATCCCCAAGTAACCTAACACTCAGCCTAAGTATTCTGATGAGTTTACTTTCACATTAACTCAGAAACTCTAAGGATCCTAACAAAATTTTTTATTCGCAAACCTTCAAAATTTAGGAATTTGGTGAAAATGTGCAATCAATTAGTCAAAAAATGTGGTTTCTCAGACAGGACCCAGGGTGGTCAGATCTAATTTTGCAAGGGCCAAATTCCCAATTCTATCCTGGAAAAGAGCCAAAGGGCCAAACGAAAATTTTGGGACCAGCAAGTGCTATTGGGCCCAAATTTCAGAAATTTGGCCCCAAAAGGGGCAACCTGGCAACCCTGGTCACAGCTTTTCAGAAGAGAATGTATTTGTTTAGTGGGACCTAATTAGATTCATGCAGATAAAGTGAGCAAAGCGATGAGCGTGCTTGAAAAGAAGTTGGGTAGTGTCCAGTTTTTCCTTTCATGAAAAAGCCACCACACTTTTTTGTTTAGCTAGGACTGATCAATCGTACTTTTAGGCAACCAATACTTGCTTTATAAACTCGTAACAGTTCACACTGCAGCATCAATCATATCATTATGCCTAAAAATCCTAGGTTCTATTGAAGCTGTGCTAGACTTAACCTAAATGCTATTTCGTTTCATGACAGACTTGTTTTTCCCGAACGTACTTACTACATGTACGCAGTCAATCCTGAAGAGAAGTCTGAATGGATGAATTTGTTTGCGTGGAAGGTTTTTATTCGGCACAGCGCAGAAGAGCGTGCCCGACTCGTTCTGACGGAGCCGAAAAACAACAAGCCAGAGACAGTGCTGCAGTTGCTGAACTGTTGAACAGAAGATATTAGTTATTCGTCTGTACTGTGGTGGTTTATACTATGCAGTTGCACTTGGCAAAACCTTCTTGAAGCATGCTTTGGCTCATGTAACATTTACTAGCTATTTGCGCGTGAAGAAGCTGCTGCTTGAAAACGTCGATTTTGCAAAGCCTTGAAATCACTGATGATTTTACAAGACGTGCAAAGCTGAAAAAACTTTGTAAGGGTCTGCTCTACTTTATCACGCCAACAATCTAATGAGTGCTTCGAAAGTGCAAGGAAACTTTCCGAGTGTTAAAATGTTCATTAGCCACGGCCGTTCTTACAGAAAACGCTAAACCGTGTGACGAATTGCGCAATGTGCTTACAAATTGTTCAGCTGTGTTGGAGGCCGTCAACGTCAGCATGAAATGTAACGTGGACAAACAGCAGAAAGCACAGCTGTGCTTTAAGGCGAGTTCTTGTCGGTTTGATAAAGTTTTATAAATGTGTTTCAATGCTTTTGGGCAGAATACCAAGAGAAACCTGTTGACTAACAAAGGGTCCTAGCTTTCGTAGTTTCCGAGAGTCCACAAGAAGTGCACTTACCGTTGAAAGGATTTTGATGACTAAATGCAAAATAAATATTTTTTCTTTCAGTTTTATTCAAGTGGATTATCGTGTAAAAAGATCTGTCAAACACCAAACACGATTCCATAGGTCCACTGCTAAAGGAATATTTGATATATGTTGTGGACTATTCACTAACAAAATTGATTTTGACAAAGTCATCGCTGTTAAAAGTATTTGTGTTCGCTGGAAACTTATCAAGCTGGGTAAGGAATAAGGACAATGGAATCAACATTTCCCCCCACGATTTTATGTAACTCCTATTTCTTTTTTTACTGCGCTTTTGCTATTACCTTGTATTTTGGTATCGCTTTGTGTTTATATCGTGATCTTTTACAACGGTGAGAAATTCGAAATTTTGATATTCTGAGAAAAATGGCTTATCACTTTAGCTGAACCAACGTTACCGATATATGACTTTCTCTAGCGACGTCATTAACATTTAAACCGCATTCAGGAACAAGCCACATATTTGGGAAATCTGCATGTAGGTACTCAGTTTATGGAGAGTAGTTCGATAACATGTTCATCAGTAGGGTTGCCAGATGCGTTTTGTAAAAATACCGGCCATTTTGATTTGTCAACAGTGCCAGATCTAAGCCGTGTCGTATTTCGTAAGCGATACAGGGAAAACAGAGACAATCAGGTAGTTACAAACATGCACAAAACCTTTGCAGCAAGGATGGTCAATTTCGGCAATGCTGGCAAGAGATGCTAATAAAATGTGTCTAAGCCCACTGAAACAAAATTTGTTCTCCAGTTCTGAATCACACGCAGTTAAATTATTTCAAATTGGATGTCGGTGAGCAGATCGGGGGCGTCAACCGTAAATGATGAGCTAAACTCTGAAATCTGTTTCTAGTCAATCACGAACGAGAAATCGTTGCTCGTTGCTCAAACTCACGCAGCGCGTCGATTCATGCCAACATCAACGGAGTTTGCAACCACATTTTTTTGGCAATTTAAAGCTCTAGGCAGCAGCGGACACAGGCTGATTTGGTGGGGGGGGGATGCGACGTCGCTTTGCAATCCAATGCTTCACATGACCACATTGGGTAAATCAATCACTTTCGCATACGTACATTTACGAGGAAACAAGTCTAAGCTTGGTTTAAAGAGGCTTGAGTGATAAAACTGGTCAAACTTAACACTGCACCGCTACGGAACCATCAATCAATGTGGCACATAACAACAATCTGACGTAGTCACTGACGTCGGCGCAGGTACATCGAAGACTCGAGATAAACAGTTCACGTGACGACATAATACTTATTCTCATTTTAGGTTACGTTTGTTACATCACAATTACCGGTGGCAGTAGCCAGCATAGTGCAGTAGCGCTGTTTAACTTGTATGTTGCAGCAAGAGAGCGTAGTCACTTGGATGCGGTTTAGATCGGTGCTCTTCAAATTGGGAACCTTATAGTTTTTAATTGTCGTTTGGAATAGTCTGCAACACCCATAGTAATTTGTGCATAACATTTGTTATTGCAGGTAATTTTGATGAAAT
>JGI24021J15306_10002069_pt1 | contig 21020 bp, 13 predicted proteins | sample Ectturendosymbi1_FD_15306 | JGI IMG/M metagenome (IMG submission 15306)
TTACTTTTTGGCCCATTTACAATGTTCCTTGAAATTTGCATGCAAATTCATTCCGTGGTATTTGCATTACGTCGACAAATTAACAAGCACAAAGTATGCGAAAACAATTAATCCCCTTTGCGCAGGTAATAAAGTTTTGTAAAATATCAAGCTCAAGCGGGAGGGTTTAACCCCAAAGCCCTCCCTTGCGCACGCCATTGCTTAATGTAAACTATCAGCGCTCCCAGCTAGGATATCGGAGGAAAATACAATCAACGCCACGACACAGCAGTTCATAACTGCAAAAATATCTGGCTGCACATTAAAACAGGGAAGTAAAACACACTCATCACTGCGTCAGAGCAATTTACAGCTGGAAATGAGACTGCGCTGATGTCTTGTCGAATACGAGCAGTCGAGCATAGAAAGTGTGCGGCTGGACCAGCTGGCGCACACCGCGGTTTGCGAGATCGAATCTTGCAAAACTACACAAGAATTGAGAATAAGCATGAAGTACGCAAGAAAACTTTCAATTTTTTATTACGCATACAAGTCCAGCAAACTTTTAGTTTTAATTTTTCCCTGCTGGGACATTATCAAATTCCTGAATGCTTCTATATTAAAAAAAGCTATTTTTGAGCTTGTGCAACAGTTCCATCATGTTACAGAAATTGCTAATGTAGCCATTGCGGTCAGCGCTTGCGCTGATCAGCCTTAGCAGACAAAATAAAGACAATTGTTTCGGATAAAGTGAACTATCGAGGAACACAATCTTAAACATGCGTTGTGGATGGAGGGTCTGCAAAAAGTGGTGAGGTGGTTTCTGGACGCAGACGACAGCCCGAATTCCCACAAAATCATAATTGTTACTTTTTGGCCCATTTACAATGTTCCTTGAAATTTTGCAAATTTATTCCGTGGTAGTTGCATTAAGTCGACAAATTAACAAACAACAAGTATGCGAAAACAATTGATCTCCTTTGGGCAGGTAATAAAGTTTTGTAAAATATCATGCTCAATTGGGGGGTTTAACCCCAAACACCCCTTGCGTACGCCCTTGCCTAATCATCTGGTGACCAGGCCCGTAACTAAGGGGAGGGCTTCTCCCCCCTGGAAAACTTTCTTCCCCTCTGTAACATTGTCTTGGACATATTGTACGCATAACCATTGTTTTCGTACATGCTATCGATGTAAAATTTTCCTGTTCGTGTATCGAGCTTCTCTCATTCTCAGAAAGAGTTGTGTATGTCCGTCATTTAAGGTTGCCAGACGTCCGTGAGCGCCAAGGGCTTTCCTAAAATTTGCTATCAAAACTGATTATGTCCTTGATCCTTGAAAAACATTTTGTTGTCCTTGACTATTTTCTGGTGTCCTTGAAAATTCTTGAACCGTTATGGAATTGTTCATTATTGAATTAATTTTGATTGAACATTCAACAGTGTAACCGAACAGAATAACGTGTAGATTTGTACAGCTGTGTAGTAAAAATAAACTATTCAAGAACAGTTGTGTCGTCATAATAAGTATTGTTTAGTTTTTAATTCGGATATGATTAGCTTAGCACAGGCCCGTAACTAAGGGGGACGAAACTCCCCCTTTAAAAACTTTTCTTCCCTCCCGGAAAAATGTGCTGGACACAGTTTACAACTATGGGACATAGTTTTAAAAACTTGGACACCTCCCAGAAAACTCTTCGCCCCCTCTGGTGTCCCAAGCTGGTTACGGGTCTGGGTTAGCCTGACTTGCTCATACGTGAAAGCTTGTTGAAAATAGCCTACCGTATCTCTAACAACAAAATATCCTTCAAAAATTTCAAGTGATGTAGCAACCCTACCATCATCCCAAGGATGACATGACACCTAAAGTTTTTTGCTTTGTCGCACGGTCATTGTGAACGTCTTAGGTCTTTTAATAAAAATTGCGCTTGTTTAATCTTGACTAAAGGTTGACCTTGTTTTGGCTTTCTATAGGAAAGTTAATAATAGCTCTGTCCTGAAGTAGCCCGGCTTGGAAGCTGTCATTTCCACAACACCTTCAGTCTGCAACTGCGCTTGTTTCAGGTCAGATTCTGATGAGGTCTTCCTTGCAGTTTGTGACTATTTTCCTCCTACTGAGATCACACTGTGGGTTGTTTCGCAGCAGCCGCCTAATTTACTGCTAGAGTTTTTATCAGAATTGACCTTGGTTACCGTTAAGACATTTTGAGACACCGCAACTATTTCATCTGAACACCGAGATAGTCATAAGCGAGGTTTTAGTGTATTTTGGGGGTGTTCGCAAAACGAGGTTGTGCGGTATTTTGAGAGACCGTTTCGGTGTCTCAAAACACCTTAAAATACACTGCCTGCTACCATCACATTCCTTATGCTTCACGTAACGTAGCCAGTACGAACAGATGGAGATGGCAAACGTCAAATAAGAGTTAACATGGGAAAGAGATCTCCATTCATATTCCCCGTGGTACCAAGGGGAGATCTTCGGAAGGTCATCTCTCTGCTTTACTCTGCAAAAACGCCTTTTGCAACAAAAATTGCGTTTTACATCAAGGGCTGTTTTTCTAGCAATTTTATTTTTATTTCTAGCTCTTATAAAGCGTAGCAGGCGCAAAACACCCAGAACTGAACTGAAACGCGATTTTGGCAAAAGTTCAATAACGCGAAAAATCGTATTCACTGGACTGTACAGATTCGGGGGCTCCAATTTACAATTTCGGACGAGTATTCCTTAATGTTGGGCCCACCCCTGCGATGGAAGTTAAGCCTTCAAGTAATTAAAAACATTAAAATGTCACTAAAAAAGAGTTCGATTTAAGATTACCATAAAAACGTCACCACTGTTACCAACCGATAACCAAAAGTGTACAGTCTCTGTATCATAGACCTCGTTTGTCGACAGGCACAAACAAGCTGGCGCGTTAAGCCGGAATTACGATTCCAAACATTCAGGTAACTTAGAACATTAATGATGGGCTCTTGTTCTTACTTTGTGTCTTTTGCGCAATGACCAGATTTCTTTTCGCGACGCAGGATAAGGTGACGTTGTATCGGAACGTCAACAAAGTACGCAGCCGAGTGTGACTCAAAACACGGCTTTGTTTCGTGTGAATGGTGCGTGGTGGTATTTCGCAAAGCACGTATTCTCAGCCTTCACAAAATATCTGCTCGGAGTGACACTGAGTGGTTGGGAATGTCCCCAAGGTGAGAACCGCGGCAACCACCACGTGAAGAATTATTCAAATTTGAACGATTCACACGTCCGCAGCTTTGATGTATATCCTTTCGTCGACGTCGAGTTGGGAGCTTACTTGTTCCGGGGACCAGTGTACGCAGTCGGTGATTTCTTGTCGCGTCACAACGAAAGGCTACATTGCTTTGACTGCAGCTCAAAAACGACTTGGGAATGTCGCCAAAGGGCAAAAATTAACTGCGGCAAAAACACTGACCTGTTAAAATCCTGTCTACAAAAGCCAACGGTCTGAATCAATCAAGGAAGCGTTATTTTGGAAAACAAGACATCCCTGGTTTGTTGTAAGGTATGCAGCACTTGCCATTTCCAGAACTGCTCGAGGCACTTCCTCATTGCCATGACAATGCGCCGCCAAGTGTTATCTGTTCTTTATTTGTACGGGAGCTTTCTGCGATTGGAACTAAAGCTGGATGCACACGTCATGCGTCCTGTGCGTGTTTTGAGCGCATGCGTCTGATTTCGTGACGTCACGTCCTTTTCTGATGCGTCTGGTATGGTCTGCGTTCGAGTAGAACCTGTTTCTGTATTGATGCATCAAACTCACTGCTCTGACTCAATTTTACTCGAACGCAGACCATACCAGACGCATCAGAAAAGGACGTGACGTCACAAGTCACAAAATCAGACGCATGCGCCCAAAAAACGCACAGGACGCATGCCGTGTGCATCCAGCTTTATTGTTCGCTTTAGACATCAGCCATTTTGAGCGATTCAAAGTGCTGTGGGGCGTGGGCATTGTTCTAAACACTTTTAAGGAAGTTTAACATTTTTTGCGCGGTAGGAAATGGAACTACGATACTTTAGACTTTAAAATGTTTCTGACAAATTTGGCTATTTCCCTCGAAACCATAATCTGTCGTGTGACATTATCAAGCAAATACATGTCATGTACAGTGTCAGTGATATATCTGTCGCTATGAGCTAATTTTGTATATGCATGTTAAAACGGAGCGGTGCTTACAGAATCTTCTTTCGCAGAAAACGCAACTTAGGTCCTTGCAAAAGCAGAGACGCAAACTTACAAATGTGTTTGCTTTAAGAACTATAATTATTGATTGTCGAAGGTTGATTAATACAGTACTTCCGCTTAATTTTTTTCGAATGTCCGGCAACTGAAAAACTTCTTGAATTTATGTTGAACCCAGTAAATAAGCACTTGCTCACAGCAAGTGAGGAGTTTTACAGATACTCATGTTTGTCTTTTACTTTTCTTGCAGATTGCTCTTCGAGTTTATGCATGGAAATTGTACTTCGTAAAAAGCTTACTTGCTGTAAGTTCAACGGTGTTAAATTGTATCTTGGTTTTGACACACAACAACATTTTGTTTTCTGTTAGCAAGTGTGTTTTTAAAATTAATGCAAACAGTAAATAGCACCACATTGTATTCTGTGCTCACTTTCTTTTCCTTGATGTTCAAAAACATCATCTCTTCCAAAAAATCCCTGTTGTGAGCCAGCTGTTAACGGTTGATTTTGTTCCCTGCCGTCTTTGGAAACTGATGTCCCGGTCTCTAACTCCTTTCATACGGGTTTTCTCAACCATGAGTTTCTCGATTTATGAAAGGTATGCGTTGCGAATCAAAGCTCAAAAATGTTTCACAGGTTTATACGACTGCGAATATCCAAACGTCAAGCATTGTTTTAATCTCTTCCAGGTGACGCCAGAACCGCTTACCAGACCAAAATTAATAAATGAGAATTGTGCTTGTTCCCCGTTTGTGAAACTTATCAAGTTTTTACTGTGAGAGTTCAAAAGATTGGAATAGTTGACTAAGAATTTCCGATCTCGTTGCAGGTATGTGATGCTGCCATCGTTACTGTTGCACTTGCGTCCAATCTTGCTGCCACGATTGCTGCAGGCTACCATACTCCTTTCGATGCCATATCCCTCATCATTGTGCTGAGATTTATTCGCATATACAGCCTAGTCGAATGTAAGTTTCCAGAGCCTTAGGCAAGAATAGTGACAAGTTGATCGAACTTACCTGTTTTGACTAAATTCTGTCTTCAACAGTTCGTTGATTTTGGTTTGGACATGCATTTGGTGACAATGTTCTGTGTATTTTTGTGACCCCTTTGTTCCTCCCATTTAAACACACACTCCTTGTCTCAATGGAGTGCTGTATATTTTTGGGCAATGATAGTTGCAAACAATGTCTCAAGTCAGGTATGTTTTGTTCCTTGCCGGGAGTCATTTGCGTTTAGTGTGCAATCATCTGTCCAATGCAGGGTTGCGGAGTCGGAGGTAAAATATCCGACTCCAACTCGACCTTTCCAAAATTTCCGACTCATTAACGTAAAGGGAATGAAATTTGGCTGTTAAAATCAGTCGAAATTATGGTGCACAGCAAGAAATCTGTTTCAACAAAAGTTTCAAAAGAAATTGTACCCGTTTCCACCGGAATCCCCAATTTGGGAGTACGATGTGAAAAATGTTTCAATTAGACATTCGGAATCGCACAAGAATATGCGACTCCACCCAAAAACCTCCGACTCCGCAACCCAGGTCCAATGTTTTTCAGATTACGTGAAGAAGACGAAATCTAATCTCTCGCAGCAGCTCGCGAAGTCTGAGAGTTGCAGAACAGAATTGCAGCTTGCCAACCAGGGTCTTTCCAGACAAATCACCGAAAAAGATGTAAGCGCTTTTCAATGCATGCGTGACTACATTTCATACGAACTGGTGGTGCTGCAGTAAGGTCGCTCAAGTGTGTAGAAGTTGCCTGTAGCTAGCAGTGCAGAGTTTTGGGAAAGGTAGATTTTGTCTTACGTGTGCTTTCATGAGCAATTTAAAGTGTTATTATTTATTAGGAATATATTCGTAAACGTTTTTTCTGTTGTTTCTTCAGTTTGAAATTAAGCAACTACGAGCGCATTTAGGCGCTAACTTGTCAGATGTTGACGAAGAAGTGAAACAAGCTGTCGAAAGGTCGTACAAACAAAATGACACAAGCTATGACGTAGACCTCGAAACGGCCATAGCCTTGAGCAAGAAAGTTTACGAAAAGGTGTGATGACATAAGAATGTTGCTTAGATGCCATAATGGCATTCAGTGAGTAAATGCAGATTAAAATCGCCGCGTTTGTCGAATGAAGTGCGGTTGAGGAGTAGCTGTGCATTCTTGTTGTTATTTTTCTGACGTTCTTAACGTACCTCGCGTGCGGTGGAGTCTCCAGACACGTTTTTATTTGCTACTTGCCATAGCTTGTTGATACATTTGCTGCGTTTGATTTTGGATTGTGTACGCTATGCCTCGCCCCCTTCATGGCACTGTCAGATATCCTTCGAATCTAACGTTTTTTTTACATATATGTAGGAAAATGGTTCTAGTTATGACAATCCTGGTTACTTAGCCGATGCAGATAAGCATCTTCGAAGCCGGGAAAGTTTGCCGAGCATCGTTGTTCACCATCGTCAAAATTCTTATCGAAGGTAAACCGTAATTGTAAGGGATTTGAAATTGCAAAACTTGCTGTCTATAGTCTGCACTGTGTATTTTTGCCAATGTTCCCCAAAAACCACACAGTTTGTTCATTGCTATAAGTGTCGCTAGTTTTTAATTCATATGTTAATTTATACTTAAGTTCCAGGTTTGAAAAACGAATATGAAACAAACGAGTGAGCCACCTCCGTGGTTGAAATATAATCCCTACGAGTTATTTGATTTCGTCTGAAAACGCCTGCGACAAAGCACTATTGTTGCTGCGAAGCTAGCCGTTGCTCATGCTAGCAATCAAGTGTAAATTTAGTTTAACTGTTAACTAATCGTCTCAAACAGCTTACCGTTGCCTGTAAGATTTTATGTGCTTGGATCAAACAGTCGTAGACAGTTTGCTGGCTTTGAGCAAAGTACACGCGGTCGTTTCTCGTAACAGGTGTGACGGAGATCAGCCGTCAACAAGCGGGCTCGCTGTGGACTCACTCTCTGCTCCCGATGAAGCGCACCCTTCTCCGTACGTCAGTGTGACGATGCACGGTCAGTCGGCAGATAGATGTACAAAAACTGCTTTCCCAAAACAAATCCTTCAAGCGTTCTGCAAACTGTTTTATGCAGGTCAGGTTCATGCCAGCAGCAAGAGTCATTGGGAGCATGACGACATGAACGCTCTTCTGCCTTCAAATGACAATGAAAATAACAATCGTTCGTGGACGATGGAATACTGCGTCGTCCATGATGAGGGATCACGTACTGAAAAAACTTTTGTAAATGAGAAATTAAATGAAGCGCAAGAACAAAGCAATTATAATATTTTGAGTCAGGATCACTCTCGCCATTTGGTTGATGATAAGCTCGAAATGACGTCATGTCAAAGCGACGAAGGTGTTGAGAGCATGACGTCGAAGACCGTGGAGACGCACCCCAAGCATTCCAGTAAGTTTCTCGTTCGTTTTGTTTAAAACTCACGATACTACATTCATTGTTTATCACTTTTCTGCTGGTTCTTCGTGCTAAGCATGTTTGCCATTTTTGCTCATCGCTTTTGAGGATTTGACGAAGACATGTGACTAGGACATGATGCATTGACTGCGTCGACTGTTGTTGCCAGTTCTATTTCAATAGTTCTTCGCACTCTCCCTATTGAAGACGCGTTCAACTATGTTGTGTCTTAGGTTTTCCCATTGTCGTTCTACCACATGTTTGTGAAAACGTATATAAAATTTATAGTGCGTAGGATTTAGTAATCCAGTGACAAAAGGATGTGCGTACCAGCACATTTTGCCTTCACTGAGTTATTACAGAGTTCACCATCGACGGTACCAACGAGACAGCAAGCCAGCCAAGCGTAAACTGCGCACATTTGTTGCTAGAACAGCTGAGCCTGTCACGTACCGTCGTGCTGTGAGAGGACTGCGGACCTAAACAATAACATAATATGTCAGATTTAAAAGAGATTGAAACGCGCTGTTGCGGTTTGTACTTGCCAACATTGTCGATTGAAAGAGAACGCGTTTGTTGTAATTTTGAAAACAATGGAAAATCTTCAATTGATTTTTGTTGTGTTTCCGGTTGAAAATCCGCATCGATTTGGAAATTACTGCGTATTATCGACTTGGCAATTCCATAACCGTTTTTGTCGCGGGGTCGACCGGAAGCACTGAGCAGAATTGATGGTCTGTGTATAGCAGCTCATCGTTGCTTTCCGTAAATCTTGCCCAACTGCGACTGGTCCCAGTTGCTGATGCTGGATCCTCGATTTTTGACTTGTCGGTCTTACTAAGTGGGCATCGAACATTTGATCTCAATGTATCTTTCCGCTGGCGTACGTTTGCTCGCGACATACTTCGCGTTTTGATCGTCATCATTACTTCGGTAGTTGGCCTAGCAGACCGGCTGAATTTACGCCATGTTGTTCGCAATACAGCATGTGATACGTTCAGCTGTGTGCCTGTCCTTTTCGTATTTTGTCGTGAATTAACAGAACAAGAGCAGCTAATCACGTCGCTGCAAGATTTTAGTGACTTGGTTTCGAGCACTTCCCAGGCGGTAAATAACTGGTCAGTTTCGTTCTGGCTGGCTTGCATTGAAACGTTTTCCCTACAATTTGAGGCGTTCAAAGTGAGGCACGGCGCTATCCTGCTGTTCGTAATTGCTTGTTTCTTTAACCTGCTCAATTGTCGCCACTCGCCTGACGTAACCGCCGCATTATGCCAGTAAAAGCGCTGCGCAGCGAACCATTTCAAAACTGGCAATTGTATGATCGGAAATTTGGTCCACTGTTGCTGTTCCCGTGAAGCGAAGACTTCACAAGGAGGCCTTGCTTCAACTGTTACTTCTCCACAAGCAGATCTATGCTTCGTAACGTACGCTTGCGCAACAATGGCGGTATTATGTTAAAAATTTAATTCACAATAACAGCTGTTTAACTTAAGTAACCGTGGGAAGCATTTGATTATTGGGTGATTGAATATGCGAAATAGACGTGTAATAAACTGAATTTTCANTAGTGGACTTAACATATATTCATCTAACACTAAACTTCCCATACTACCCAGTAGCTGCTCGCATGCAACCTGAAAAGCCCTCTCGTACCATCAGCAGGGTGCGTGCCACAGGTTGAAAGCCTCTGTGTACACTGTACGGGAACAACGTTATGTCTATTTTTGTGATATTGCAAATTATTAAGTTTTTAGCTTTGCTTCCTCTATTTTTTTGTTGTTTGACTTGACTGCACTAGGATATTTTTTATTGGAGCGTTTTAGCGTTTTTTTTTTGCTAGCACTCGACCACTCAAGTGTATTATTATTTCGCAGCAGCTATTCGCTATTGGCATAAAACTCACTTTGTAGCGCACTCTGGCCATTGCACCAATGAATGGAACTCAACCACTCCCGGCAATTAGAAGTTAAATAAAAATGACGGAATGTTTCCTGCAAAGTTGACAACTGCCGTATCACCTGATGTTGTTGGATTATTCTATGCTAATTGTTTTGAAAACCGTTTTTTTCGTTGCTTAAGTTAATTGTCTGTCTTAACAGCTGATAGTAACTGTTATTGCCACCGGCAGGCAGTTGTTTCACCGCCATGCAACATATACACATTTCAGAGCACACACTAATTGTGTTGCGTAGGTTGTGAACCTTAGCTTAGCACAGGAGTCCGTCTTTCGATTTTGTGAGCGATTTGGATGTGTGCGTGGTTGAAACCGCTGGAAAGTTCCTGCGCTGATCATCGTTATGGGGCGAGTAGCCGCGAACTTGTTGATAAGCACGTCGACCACCCCATGTCACGTTCCATGAGCGATATCAGGGGTTCCCAACCTGGGGTACATGTGCTATGTACCCCCAGGGGTACATTTGCCTATCCGAAGGGGTACATTTAAGGTTATCAATAGAAGAGCAAAATATATTTGCGTATTATTTATTTCCAAATGTTTACACATATATTAATGAATTTTCTTTTCAAAAATCATTATATGCTTATTGTTAAATATATCAATGAATAATCATGATAAAATGTATTGTCATAAGAAATGTTAGGGGTACATGCTCATCTGTCAGAATGCTGAAGGGGTACATGGTAAGAGAAAGGTTGGGAACCCCTGAGCTATATGCAGTTTTTCTTCGTGCAATCTCTGAGACTCGTCTGAACAGTCCACTATCACTGGCTTCAGGGTAGCAGGGTCCTTTCTCCTTTCCAAGGACATTGTGGTGAATACGTCTGTGTGCGATTGCATCAAGTTGTCTCAAGAGTGATAAGGGTTCAGCGATGTGGCGTGATGACAGAAATTCCGCGAACACAGTCAGGAATAGATTGACATTTTTGCTGAAAAATACCCTGTATGTACGTGACTTTTGTCTATGATGGTTCATTGCTGTAGTGTGTAGTAGTAGTCATTTGTTGTTGCTTGAGCACGCTGCGCAATCTTGCTGATGGTCGAACGAAGCAAACATCTGCACTGATGTATAACGTATAAATCGTGATGGAATTCGGGATCATCTTAGCGCCGGTCTCAATGAGTACCAGGGTTACTGTATTTCGCTGCTCGATTAAAGTCATGGCGAGTGAAATACCAGTTCTTTATAGGAATAAACATGAAGTACCGGTTGTGCGAAAAAATATGTTATCATTTGAGATTTACACGTTTGAGTAACTGGAAACTCTAGGCGTGAAATCAAACTGACTTCATGTTTAGTAGAATAAGATTTAAGATTTATGGTTAAAACTAAAAATTAAGAGAAATTCAAACCTATGTTTTTGAAAACGGATTCACCAGATATTGGTGGTCGCTATTCTTTGGTCCTACACAGAAAAATTTCATTTTTCAAGCGGTTTGCGCAATTCCTGGATTTTTACTGCAGCTGGTGCTTTTTTGTGTAATTCATATACAAATGCACGCTTGTTCGACTTCGTTAGGGTACACTCTAACACACGTATCGTTTTTCTGTTGGTATACCTGAAAAGATGAACGCATGAAAACAATGAATGAAAGCTTTGGTTGTTTTTACACAAGCTATTAAAATTTGAGATAATTTGAAAAAAATGGTCAAGTTAATAGATTACATGATGAAGCAAAGTTTTGGAACAGGGGTAAGCATTGCCAAATATTTTGAAATGTTCAAATCGATTGCTTAATTTACTGATTTTTTAAAAGCCTTTGTTTATTTCCGTGATGCATGATCCTTTTAATATACAGTAATTCCAGCTACGTGGTTGATGTCAGAAGTAAACAGAAAAGTTTCTCCCGGAGTAGTTGTACAGACATCCGTGTTTTGTTTATTTTCTGGACATTAGAATAATGGCTGTATTTTGCGTTGAACAGACCTGTTAATGTGAACGTGTTTAAAAATGTGAATATAATTGCTATGAAATTGTCTTCCCTACGAGATGTCAGTGCACAACAGTTGCCATTAGTTGAATGCGTGATCTGCAGAGATATGCGACATTGTTACTTTTCCAGGGACGAACACAGGGTTGTCCACTGAAGCTTCGTCGTCAGATCAAGGATGCGCCTCTTTGTCATCGCTGTGTTCCGAGTGTGATTCCCATGGCGACTGTCACCTTGAAAATGTTAAGCGCCGTGACTCGCTCGATCTGAAACGCAAACATCAGACTACTCCCATTTCCCATCAAAGTCCTTTCTTCGAACAGCATCCCGAAACACAAGACCGGCGCCATGTTCTCAAAACTGCGGAGACGAGAGCTGCTCACAGTAAAGAGGTACAATGCTCGTATTTGTACTTGAAGTAACATGTGAGGAAGTGAAGGTTCAGCTTCAACGGTGTTCAAAGCTTTGGGCGCGCCGGGCGCATTAAATTCTAAAAGTTAACAGCGGGCCGGTAGCAAACGGATCAGTTGTGATGTAGAAACGGGTTGGCCGTATTGATATAATCATTGGATTGGGTTGGAGTAAAGAGCTTAAACTGGCTATATGTGACCTCTGGTCGTTTTCCGATGCATGGCCCAAGTTAAGTAAAGCTGTAGTGTTTTCCGTGAATCATAGAAGTCTTTTCGAGACAAAATTTATCTTATCAAAACAACTTGCATGTTTTTTATCTTATCAAGACAACTTGCATGTTTTTTAACATCTGCTCGTCAGTTTGATTGCTGTTATTGGTCATTGCTGACAAAGCCGAGTTTGGAGGGTGTAAAATTGTAGTAACTGTAGCACTTGCCTTCGCGTTGCCCTGTTTAAAGCCTAAAACACTCACGTATTATTGTAGTGCCGTGTAGAGGAAGTTTTTTTGATATAAAGCGATTCTTCTCATGTTCGAGTTTTCACGTAGATAGTGCTTGCTGAATCACGTTGAAGCCATGTCTTGTTGACATAAGAAGTGCTTATCTGTTTATATATACGATACCTTAAATTTTCTTAATTTTCGAACTTACGACACATAAAATTAGTACTACAAAACGTTTCCCCTGCCGATAGTTTTAATAAATCAATATGAGTTGCTGCACACCAGCCAACAGGAATACTAAAATCCAAAACAGAAATTTTCTTCAACTGCTGAATTAAAAAATGACACGGCGTTTTAACCACCAGTGGAAAGATAGCATGTTCAGTGATGCGTAGAGATTGTTTCTCGATGCATTTCACGCTTGCATGGATAGTGTTTTGACAGAGCAAATATTTTTTCAGTAAATATTCTAATTGCTTTTATCCCATTTATCTCCACGCCTCAATCAGTACGAGTTCTTCCCAAAGGTACTTTTGCTTACTTAGTCCTTATACTTGCAATCTACCCTGATGAAGACCCGCTGTTAAGCTGTTTGTTACTTCGTTCTCGTTCGTAAATTCAGTAACATGAATTGTTGACCCGGTGTCTTTAAGAGTGTGGATTTAAACAAACGTGGTATCCTGCCCCTCCATGCTAACTGTACGAATTATGAACTGTTTGTTTTCTGCATAATGGCACTAAAGCGTTTTTTGAGACCATTACCTGTTTGTCACGGTTAATCACCCCTGGTATGTCTTAACGTACACTGATGTAGCTGTTGTCCAGTTGTTATGTACCCCTGTTTCTTCTTGTATAGAGTGCTGAAACCGTTTGATCTCATTTCATGAGGGGTCTCGGTGCTTCTTTCACGGTATTTAACTGAGAGAACTCGTCAACCATTGATTTTAGCATTTTTTTCAAAACAAGCGTTTCGTGACTTAGAAGAATGAGTGTAGGGAGGATAGATCGTAAGAATTGCATATCTTGCGCAGAAAGTGTGGTTCAAATATTCTGATCCAGGGATATCTAGAATTCTAGACATCCCTGTTCTAATCGAATGTTTGTATTATCGGTTTGCTGATGCTGACGTGCAACCTGCTTAGCTGTTTTGTTGGTGTTTGTAATAATTGAACCACATCCACTTCGACAGAATGCTCGTTCATGATGAAGCGGACACTCCAACAAAAACGAGCGAAGCTTCCTTCATAAGTTGCGATGAATGTGGTATTCTGGATCACTCTGTTGCATACTGCTAACACCAGTTTTCATCTCAGCCGCTATCGTTGTACTTTTCTGGCCTTCTGTAGAATTTTTTTGTTCTTTAACGTTTATTGCTGTTACGTCGTTCCGCTGCGTGTTGTGGACACCATTAATTGCACATGTGCTCGATTGATCAAATTTGATGAAATATGACACAAAACAGTTTTTGTAAAGCGATCACAATGAAGAATTATTTTTACACACCAGCAGGTCTGTTTGAAACTTTACAGTGTGTTATGCTTCGAGAAACTTTAAACGAATTGCATTCATTGCGTTTCCAACACCTAAGGATTCTTGCAACACTGATCCCGACTCGTTCTGTTTAGAAGTTTCACTGCTTTCAAGTCGGTGCAGCAAGGCGCTTCAGCTCAAAGTAGTGCTTTGCTTAAGGCATTTGAATAAAATTGTACGATTTTTTTCAGTCTTGCGCTGCTTACAACATTAGTTGTCTTTGCTTGCGTTGCTGTCTTTCGGTACATTTATCTCGACTGCAACGATTCGTGCAGTTAAATCCATGGACACAAGCATTTTCAGTAACTTTACGCGTGCTCTTTGTAACAATGCGCACTGAGGCGTGGTTGATCACAACCGCTGTCAAAACAACAGGAAAGACACTTTGTGATGTGAGTAGTTCGCAGAAGATTTAGTGTCAAGACAATTCGGCGCTACCAAGCATACGTCAACCAAAATTGTGCACGATTGCTGACGAGGTTTCAGGTGCTTACCTGTGGTCTTATGGAAAGGAAACAAATTCCAATAAATTAGACCAGGGGTCTCAAACAAACAACGGTCCGTGGACCAAATCATTCCATCCGGCCTGCAAAGCCATTTCATTAATAGTGAAAAAATAACGTATTTACGAAAATTTGTTGATTTGGTAGAATGTAACTTATCCTGAAACGTAAGTTACATTCTACCAGATCAACAAATTTTCGCATCTCCCATTACGTAAGTTGTCCGACCCTCAAACTTTTGTGTAATAGCATGTGGCCCTCTGACAAAAAAGTTGGGAGATCCCTGAAACAATACGTAATGGATTTTAGTCCCTGCGAAATCAGTCCAGGGTCACAAAGTTTTTAGGGCCCCCTACTTTTAACTAAAGTCAATGCAATGTGCACATAAGGTTCATGTTTAGGTTACTTATAAAACTAAACACAACACTTCAAATAAAAATGAGTACATGTCTAATATAGTTGGTGCATGCTTACGTTACAACGCTATGTTTGATAGAGGAATGTTGAAACGTTTGCGGTTTTGCACTATGACACAGCCACACTATAATTGTACGTCACATAATTTTTGACAAGCAAATTTCATGTAGTACGGATAATTTTGGTTTCGTAATAAAGTTCTCTCAATAGCCTCAATGGACAAATGATTTAAACGATGCGATACTGATGAATAAGTTCATTTTTCATCCGTTGCAGTTACGAAAATTACCGTTCACAACTAAAGTTAATCATACCAAATAAATGTATTTGGTATATACTTTTATATGTGCAGGATAATATCAATGTTTGGAACAGAGCTACGGAGCTAAAATTAAAAATCAGGAGCTGAAGCTCAGTTTAATATTTAGGACCGAAGCTGGAGCTACAGCCATTGTAGAGGTAGTACGAGTTACGACACCAGACTGCAGCAATGGAACTGCGTGCCTTTGATGTTTCCTTGGTTTTAATCATCGCAAAGGCTGTGGCATCAGGCCCGTCGCCAGGAGTTCGTAACAGGGCGGCCCTGTGTGGCATGGTGGCCGGCAGGGTTGGTTTTACTTGTAGAACAATGGTTCTCAAATACTATTTAAAGAGCCGCATGCAGCTCCCAAGCATCCTTTGTGCGGCTCTTAGCAGTCATTAAGTAACACCTCTAAAATTTTGTATAACAGACTTCTTTAGTGCAATAAAACAAAACTGTCAATTGACTTGTGATAAAAATTTTTAGTTCGGCTCTCTGACAAAATCGTAGGTCTGGGTTTGGGTCCCTACAGCGAAATGGTTGAGAAACACTTGTAGACATCTTACTTTCAAGTCGGAATGATCAAACCACGTCTGTAGACTACTGACTGCAATGACATTTAAAAAAACTGCAACTGTTTTATCTGAATACCGAGGTGACTGTAGAGCAGGATTTCTCAACCTGCGGGCCCGGAAGACTTTAATTGGCCACGGCCGGACATTGTAATTGCGTAGGTTTTTGAAGGTGAATTTTTTAATTGAAAATGTACGCTGCTCCAGTTACAAAGATCACAATACGCTCTGTCGTAACCATGTGTTAGAAATTATTGCAAAATGGAAATTTCCACATAGGCTACCACGCAGGTACTGCACAACATGCGTTATTGAAGGCATTTTGAGGCAGACAGGCATGCAGTCCCATTGCCAAGGGAGGGCTTTGGTGGATTTAGCTTCCCCAAACAAAGCTCCAAGCCCCCAAATTAAAACATGAAACATAAATCAGTGGCATTTTTGTTAAATTTGAATGTCAAGTCCCCCCGCACAAACGTAAAGCACCCCTATTGACTTTCTGGCGACGGCTCTGCAGGCTTGTCATGTAAACGAAATCTAGAAGCTGGCTTAGTGTGGAAGATGAGTTGATCTATGCATATCATGTATTGAGCCTCGAATATTCATTTTTTCATTCATTTTTCTGCCCACTTTTTCTCTGGGAAGTGTCGCGNGGGGCAGGACCCTAGGAGGACTCGACATACGTCATGACTAACAGCAATCAGATAGTTCTGCTGGCTCAGAACAAAGTCGGGACGAAGCAAGGCCGGAGATGTAATCACTCAACTTGGTTCTTGGCCGCTTTCCCGTAGGTGTAGTCAGGCCGGACTTGCTTCGCCAATCTTTCCCGGGGCATTTTGGACAGATGGCCGAACCACCGTAGCTGGAGTCTCTCGATTCGGAGAAGTGGTTCGGCATTCAGGGCTTTACCAATTTCACAGCTGCGCACTTCGTCGCGAAGTGTTACACCGTGAACGCAGGCGAGGGTTACATGACGGGGGCATTGACCCCCCTTACCTTTCAAAAGGGGGGTAACGGGGGGCGGATGTGCCTTTTGATAGCAGTATCACAGGCCATTTCACGGTTTATCAAGATAGATTTTAAACAATTTATTGCAGCTATTCCACCACACAGAAAATTCAGAATTATTTTCTAAAATTTTTGTTATTATTTTTGAGGTCAACATTGCCACTAAACAGAAACAAGAATAATTGGTAACGATTTTTTGTTTTGTATAAGTTTATTGCCTTTAACTCTTTTATCCCCCTACCGCTCTTACGGCGTTGTACATTTTCGTAAAATTTCTATGCTTCCAACTGCAGATATCTATGCTTCTGCAACATACCCCTTCTGAGCCTCGAATATCTATGCTTCCAGGCCTAACAACAATCAGGTCAGCCTTCGCATCTGATTGCAGGGCACGTTCTGTTATTAAATTTATCTTTCGTTGTTTTCATTACTTCTCTGTGCATGTGCAACAATTGGAAAAGTTGTACAGTAGATGGGCCACGAACCAGGGCCCCAGACATGGGGAAGTGCCGCCCCGGGGCGAGTCGAAAAGTACCGCCCCCCATCAAATAGTGCCCTCCCCCCAGCTAGCCACGGTTAAGAAGAGTAGATTTAGATTTATAAGGGCCCGGATTTCGATTTAGAAGGTAGCCTAACCTCAAAACGCTTTTGCTCAACTACAGTACGTTTGAAAACAATTCTGGTTGGAACAACTTAATGCAGCTCTGCTGCAGTTAAAACATCGATATTTTGCTTCTAATAATTCGTTTATAATTATAAAACATCTACTTAACTCTCTCTAAATTACTGCCTGCTGTCAACTAGTTTTTTGCAGTGTAGGCTAATCAAGGTAACTTTTCTTAACCTCTTAAATTAGCGCTTATCTGTGAAAGGAATCCATACCGCACTGTTGGCCTACCACATTACTCTGCATTAAGTCAAGTTCTACTGTAGATTTCTTTCAGCATAAAATGACTCAAAACTAACTGAAAGTTATCCTGCCTTCTCAAAGCATACCTAAGATGGCTTCTAACTGCAGCGGTTGCTGTAGTTCCGTTGAATGCAATGGAAAAATGACGCAACAATTAAGCCCCCAGTTTTACAAATGGCCATTGAGCGATGGCAATTCCTGTATTATTATTATCTTGAATGGTTTATTTTAGACACAGCGGTCCGTATCACGCTAACACAAATTAATTAATTAAGGTAGTAAAGTAATCCACGGGTTAAAGCAAAGTCAAGACTTTCAGGACGGAATTATTTCAGAACAATGCATCATCAGGCTGGAGATAATTTTGAAAATTTCACTGAAGTGAAATTCCAGGACATTTTGCTAACCGGGACGGGACACCGAGACAGACGTTTAAAGTGGGACAGTCCTGGCCAAACCGGGACGTATGGTAGGTCCAACCTTAACCAAAATCTAAAACCTAAATCTAACTTCAGGTTCATTCGTGAAAAAACATTTGCTATTCCTTTTCACCAAAAGTGCCGCCCCACCGAAAAGTACCCGAAAAAAAATTTTATAGGGGGGAGACGCTTTTCCAAGGACAGCCATGGCTCTGTACGCATATAAGTGAGAGCTTAGCTTACCCTAATTTTGATTGGTTTCTTTTCTGCCATCATCGGACATGTTAGTATACACAAAAAGGATTGCATTTGACATTCATTCAGAAACAATCAGTAAACACCATTTTCATGCAAAAATCGTTAGTTCGTACAGTGGTCAAAATAAAGCACGCATTAGAACTTAAAATCATGCAACGAAAAGTAACCACAAGAACATTTCATGCAGCAGAAAACAATTGTGTGTATAACCATGGGCGTCGGAAAGATTTTTTCCAAGGGGGGGCCAGTAAGGGATTTTCCCAAAATTTTTTCCAGGGGGGGCCCAAAAGTGGTAAAATTTGGTTTTTACCCCTCGAAATTGAAAAAACAACCTTTTTTTCTAATAATTTCAAAATCCAAGGGGGGGCAAGGATCCCTTCCCCCCTTTCCAACGCCCATGTGTATAACAAAAGTCAAAATAGAAATAGGAAAGAAGAGAAATAGAAAACCTGCATCCATAATCAATAGTAGGACTACAACTATACAGTGCACATCTTCATTTCATATACAATTTGCGCTTTTCAGACACTATATTACAGGTGTGGCCAAACTGCGGCTCGCGAGCCGCATGCGCCTCTTCGAACCTTTCCATGCGGCTCTTTGAGCTTTCCGAAAAACTATATATTTGTTTTTTATTTCTATTGCAAAGTGTAGAAATATTGTAAAATGATACTGTGGTAGCTAGCGCGTCGTACGATATTACTTTTGCAAGTCGTTCCAAAAAGAATTATGATGTTATACACAGCAGTGTAGATTGCAAATAAATTCGTGTTTTTAGATTTCATGTTGCGGCCCTTTGTAACTTGTGTTTTACGATATGCGGCTCATACATAGAGCAGGTGTAGCCACCCCTTCTATATTAGACTCTGCGACGTTTGGTTTAACCAGTTTACTTTATTGTAAGGTTCCCAGACGTCCTTGAGCGCCAAGAATTGTTCTTGAATTTGCTATCGAAACTCGATATGTCCTTGATTCTTGAAAAACAACTTGTTGTCCTTGAATATCTTCCGGCGTCCTTGAAAATTCTTGAAAGTTTTCACACTGTTCATTTTTGAACTACTGATTACATTGAACATCCAAGAATCAAGAGTAAGCAATGTAGATGAATAGAACAATGTGTATATTTTTTCCATCTTAAACAGTTGTGTAGTAAAAAGTAAATTATTCAAGAACTGTTGTGTCGTCTGAATACGTTTTGTTTAGTTTTCAGTTTCGTACGTGGTTAGCTTAGCCTGATTTGCCCATACATGAAATCTTGCTGCAAGGGTTAAAGTAGCCATGGGCGTCCGCAGAAATTTTTTAGGGGGGGAGGGCAACGTCGACATTTTGCTTATTATTCTCAGGTTGCTGACGTTGCAATGCAAATGGACGTTCACAAAACGTTTTCCTGTTTCTACACCACAAAGAAAATTCCCCACAAAAGCACGCGCTCCATTCGCATCTATTTTGAAATCTTTTTCAAGTGGAGCCGTAGGTAGGCTATACGAGTTTGCCACAAAACTGCACTCACTTCTGAAATCTTTTGTCCGATTGTTTTTTACACTTCGGCGATCAGAAATGCTTTTGCTTTCCATAAACTGCCTAACATCCGTTTTTTCCAGCACTTTCTACAAATAAGTCATATTAAGAACAATCGACGCTCAGATCAGCATTAGAGGTAAAAAAATACGAAAGTTAGACACTCTCGCAAAACTGTTTCACTGTATCTTAACACGACTATCGGACAACTTAAAGAATTTACTAAAATCAGAACACGAAGAAGGCGTAAAAACTAAGCAGATGAATTGCGAAAACTCGCCAGTGCGGTGAATATAGCTTAAGCTTTGCACTTAGTACAGACCCGCAACCAGAGGGGGGCAGCATTTCTAACAAGTCGCGTAGTTTTATACTGCGTGAAAAGAAGCCTGCATAAGCGTAGCTTGATTAAGCTGTTCACTACAGGCACATTGGTCACACTCACAATCTCACGCTATAGTGGATTTTGAAACTTGTGGAAGAGGAAGCATTGCTATAGATTCACCCCTGCTTGTTTTCATTCAGCAGTATGAAACGCGTCTTACCATTATCAACAGTCACTGTCTCGCTGCATCACCTGCCAAAGATGTCTGAGGTCAACAGTCACATGCGGAAAAGCGCAATTATCGTAACTTGAAGTGAACCTTTGAAGATTCGTTGCCATGTTATTGTTACGCAACTAAGAGAAACAGTAGAATAATGCGCACGCAAGTTTCGTAACGTGAGTCTACAGGTGAAGGAGTGGAAATGAGTGCACTGCAAGCTCATCACTGCATCACACCAGAACAGTGAAGCTGACTTTTGTGCAGTGTGAGTGCCACGGTGACCGTTTCCAAACAGACCTGCTCATAACAGACCGCTCAAAACAGACCATTCATAACAGACCACGTTCATAACAGACCCGTTCATAACAGACCCATTAATAACAGACCACGTTCATAACAAACCAGTTCATAACAGACCATATTCATAACAGACCATGTTCATAACAGACCAGTTCATCACAAACCGCGTTCATAACAGACCAGTTCATTACAGACCACGTTCATAACAGACCAGTTCGTAACAGACCCGTTCATAACAGACAGTGGTGGGTTTAGGGTTGGGGGACCCGAGGCAAGACTAAAAAGGGGGCCCTCTGATGACGTTATCATGTTCATCCAAACGTGATAATCACTTTTGATTTGCCTAAGATACGGCCACCCAAGGATACGTATCTGAGACTAGGCATAACTGAAATAGAA
>JGI24021J15306_10002074_pt1 | contig 21009 bp, 11 predicted proteins | sample Ectturendosymbi1_FD_15306 | JGI IMG/M metagenome (IMG submission 15306)
TTTACAAAATAAGCAGTTTCGCCCTTGGGAGGTCTGCAGCCTAGATGACCCTTGGTCCTTCGCAGCCTCCCACTCCCTCATGCATTTTATAAATCGATGTAGTTGGAAGTCATCGCAGTACTACATTATAATAAGCATGATGACGTCATTCATGCGTGTGTCTCAAAAGCTTGTGTTTCATCAAAGTAAATGTATTTGCGCCATCAAGCTCATACTCTCTACTACCGCCATGCATGTATCCTCGTCTTCCGTCATGTATTTGCGTATTCCATGTTACTGCGATGCATGTTTAAATTCAAGCGCCTTGCGTGTGGGAGTGAAGACGTTGCTCAACACAATCCATCCAAGCGAGCCAACTTGAGTGTCGACCAATCATATCTCACTGCATTGCTATTCCTGGACATGCGAACTTCAGAGCCAAGGTTATGAAATATAAGCATGTTGACCTCCTGTTATTTCCGCATGCAGCTGGTTCTAATTCCTGTGTCATGACTGTGACTGCGCACAGTTGTCAATCATCTGTAAATTTCGAAGTGAAGAAAACAAATCTTTCGATGAACTTCTGTGTTAGACAACTTGTCTCTTTCAGACCATCAAACCCTGGGCAAAATACTGAGAAGGCAAATCTCTGTCACGCTGAACTAATTTCTGGCACTTTGTTTTGTGCGATCCACAATTCTTTTCTCGCAAGTTACTCTTCATGCTTCTCTTTTTCAGTTTAAATTCCTGTCCAGTTGCAAGTTCGTCATACAGTAAGCTCGTGACGAATTTACCTCACAAAAAAGAAAAAACACAACAGGATGCCGACTTTAGTCAGCACGAGAATAAAACCAATAGTATTAAGCAAAGCGTCCCTGGGAGAGATCTTGCAAGGGCAGAATTTGCAACCATAAAGCTTTTACAATGGCTTTCGTTAAGCCTCAAATTCCGACCTAAAACGTTCGTTGCTTTCAGAAAGTGACCGTATGATAAAAAACAATTTTTAAATTGAAATGGCCCTGATTATGATTGAAATCCGTTCTCCACACAAATTTAAGATACTAACCTGGAGACAGCATAAGTAGAAGTTTCGTTACTTAAAAAGACATAGTTGTGTTTGTCTTCTGAGAGGTTAACAAAAACAACACAAACATGGTTTAGAGTTAAATTAACTGCTTTAGAATATGAAGTCATTTAATCAATTCGTAGACAAAAGATGATCATATTTTTGTTTTGGCACAGCATCACATACTTTTAGTTTAGACAACTCATTTGAAGGTATAATGGAGGCTTAGATTAATTCTACAGTTGGAAACAATCGAATAAAATGCTAAACATTTAGTGTGCAAGATAAAAACAGTGTGAAATCTAGAGCAAAAAGAATCCACTCTATTCGTTTTCATCATAATGTTGCTAATCAAAAATTTTAAAGCAGATTTTTGTTGAAAGTATTTAACTTTCAATAAAGTGCAGTCAGCAAAAATGCTTTGCTTGAAAGCAAAATGCGAAACGCAAGAAAACTGCAAGGTTTACCTGAAATATCTGCAAATAACTAAAAACGAATTATATTTGGACAAAAGCTGAGGGTGATTACATAGCAGGCAAAATGTATATTTTGTTTAACATCACAGTGGATGATGTTTCCTCGAGAAAAGGTTATTTTTGACAGAAAGTAAAAGAACCACTGCATTCTGTAAAAAAATAAGGGAACTTATCACATGGAAACAAAACGTTTTTGCACAGAGTCTGACTGCAAAAATTGTTTGCTTGTTTTTCTGTTGCATTTGGGTGTTGAAGTGCAACTGGTTTTGGGTCAAAGTGTGCTCAGTTCGGAATGTTTCGCAGCGACTGGTTGTGATGGAGCCGGTGGGATTCAAAAGGAATGGAGGCAAATAAGAATGAATGGAATTGTTGGCGATCGAGGTGCTCCGGGGAAAAGAGTACGTTCCAGAGAATAAAATAACCATTTTTGTGTGGTTGCCGTGAAGTTGTACATCACATGATATACAAACGATGAGCAGCCTCATTATTCATCATTTTACTGGTCAGTGTTGTTAAGCTTCCCAAGTTGGTTGGAAGAGTCATAGTAATCTCTCATCGTAGCGTTATTACTGTCGTTGAGAATGTAATCAGATTTGATTTTTGAATCTTTTCATTTACCAACGATCAGAATAACAAACTTTTTTTGTGATTTGCTTCTTTTTATGTTGGTAATTAATACACAAGCATGAGAAGCAATGTAAGAGCTAACAGTTTTTTTTGTGTGAACGACGTATCTGTTTAACCGTCCCCAATCAGGGGAACATGCAGCGTCAAGATGCATTGACAAATATGCGGCGCACGCTCGGATATTTGCTATCTGCCCAAGACCTAACAAAGAGTTTTCAAGATTTCATTTAAAAAAATGATTTGAATGGAGACAGTTAATAACAAAACCGATGCAATCCCATACAACAAAATACTAAGTTACTGACAGAGATTCGAATCAAACTTTAACCGAAAACGGTAAGCACAGGCCAATCGCAATAGTAACCGAACCGTATTTTGATCGCTATTAGAAGTGAAACTGACTCGATATCTTTACTGAGCATGACAGACTTAACTCGAAGCCGATTGCAAATGAGTCGCAATCGACTTATGAGTCCAACGTTTGATAACTTGAATTCAACCTCCAGATTCATGAAACGTGTTCAACTGTCTTGAATAGTGGCTAGGTAAAGTATTGGAAACGTAGAGAAATGTTTTAAAGAAAGGACCTAAAATTGCATGAAAAAAACTTGCAGAAGGACAAAAACCGTTTTAAAAAATATAATAAAAACTAATTTAATTATTTTGATTGTGTTGCTGTCTAACGAAATTGTGACATGGGAATGTTGTGTGAAAAGTGCATATTCAATGATGCATTACATCGACAGAGGCATACGTTTTGACAATTGTGTTGCCTCAAAAACGATGGAATTTAACGCTTTGACTCTCGAGCCTGCCAAAATTCTGGCGCAAGGATTTTATCCAACACATTCAACCATAACTCGCCAGCCGATTGAGCTACTAGAGAGCTGTGGAAAGCTTCAAGCAATCGGGTTAGGCTAGTACCTTCGATTAAAAAAAATTGGTGGTTTTGGCTTTGAGGTTGTTTGTGGGGGTGACATAATAAGTGGGCGGATAGGTTTAGGCTTGTTTGGCCAAGGTTACCTGACCCAGGGCTCCTAAGCCCTAGGTGTAATTCTTTNTTTGTTTTTTTAAATGAAACTAAGCTAAACTCCTCATNTTTTGAGCCCTTGATTGGCTTTCTAGCGTTTGTCGTTGGCAAGTTATGACAAAAAGATCTTCAATTAATTAATAGAATTCCCTAGGGGATTATTTTCCTGTGTTTGTTCTTCTGAGGCCATAGTTTCCTAACCACAAACGCTAGTAATTTATCTATCGCAGGGCTACTCAACTGGCGGACCGTGGTCAAACAGCAAAACAAAAAATTCACTGTATAGCGGTACAGTGGCACACATGAAAAATATTACACACAGTAACAATACCCCTGAAAATATCACAAACAATGTCACATTATGGTAGTATCAAAACGGTTTGGAGCGAGTCTTTTGACATGAAAAAGCCTTTATGACTTCATCCAAATCTTGAGAAGGCACACATGAAGTTTCAATTGACAATATGGCTAATGAGGATAGTCTGTTGTCTGTCATATAAGACCTGTTGAAGGTTTCGATCAGCTCCAGTTTTATGAAACTTCTTTCAGCTCTGGCAACAGTATCGGGGCAGTTTAGCATCATCCGAAGTGCAAAAAATATGTAAGGATAAACTTAATCAAGACTTGTCTTGTGAATAGAGCTTAACAAAGGGGATTGGGTCTTAATCGTTGTCATTTAATTAAACAACGATTATTTCGAGATGTAATGGAATGTAAATGCTAAAAAAATTCGCAGGAAATCAGAATCAAGCCTATCGTTCAGTTATGAAAACACTGTTACCGAGGGCACAAACCTGAGGCCGATCAAAACACTGTGCCACGATGAACGTTTTCTTTCATTAACGCACAAGAGAATTTTGCTTGAAAAGCGTGGACATCGCGCTTTTAACTGGCCCAAAGATGCATGCATAAATCTATCTGATGTCTAGACTTGTTAATCTCCTGGTGCATGGCACATGTTTAGATTAATAACATTTTGTATCTCAAATATGCTATAAGTGCTGACAAGTATAGACGAAGGGATCTGCATGGAGGCAACATGGTTAACATCCATAATCCACTAATTGCATTTCCTCCGAGGCAACATGGTTAACATCCATAATCCACTAATTGCATTCCTCCGAGGTACTACGGTCCGTTTAGGTACAATGTGGTGACAAAAGAGTAGAGAACATTTTTGTAAGAATTTTGCGAAATGGAAAATTAATACAAAGTATGCGTGGATAAGAAAGCTGCTGAAGTCACATTGACCTAAAAAGAACATACATTTTTCCTTGAGTTTTTTGAAATGTAGAATATCACTCTGTGGATGCGCACATGGCGTGAAGTCAGCAATCTGGAAAGTCAGAAATTTCGCTTGACACCGGTCACCGAATTTAATGTGCGCTCCTTCTGGATTCAAAACAGTGTTTTATTTTAGTGTCGTCCTACTTCTAGTATTACTCTATTTGACAGTATTTGACAGATAGTGCCGCTCTTCCTGGCTTGACCGTTCTTGTAGTTCACCGGTGTCCATCAGCTGACTCCAACCTTTCACCGAACCAGAAAAAAAACGGTTGAAACCAGTTTTATCATTGCGAATAACATGCTAGCGAAAGCCATGCTTAATCCAGTGGAAAGTTCGGATACCGATTCTGACACCACAATTGACGACCTTTGGCGGAAAGTCGATTGACGAACATCCTGTTGGACACATCAGCTGAAATCAGGCGTCTATACATTTTTCGTTCAATGCTGACGTGAGCCGAATCGATTTGAACGTCGACCAACCATATCTTACTGCATTTCTATTCCTGGACATGCGAACTTCAGCGTCAAGGTTATGAAGTATACGCGTGTGACCTCCTGTTGCCTTTCCGCTGTTTCCGGATGCAGCTGCAGGCTTTAATCTCGGTCTTATTACTGTGATCGCGCACATGGTTGTCAATCATTTGTAAATTTCGAAGTGAAGACAGCGAATCCTACTAGAAACTTTCCAATCTCACTGTCAAGCTATAAAAACCGGGTGCTTCGTATCAGTTTTCCGCTCTAATGGGCCGACGCGACAACGAGGTAGTTCTGTGTCAGATAGATTACTTGTTTTTTCAGGCCAGCAATCCCTGACCAAAATACTGAGAAAGCGAATCTCTGTCACGCTGAACTAAATTCTGGCACTTTGTTTTGTGCAATGTACAAGTCTTTTCTCGCAGGTTAATCTTCACGCTTCTCATTTTCAGTTTAAATTCATGTTCAATTACAAATTCCCCACACAGTAAAATCGTGATAAGCTAACCTCATGATAGAGAGAAAAAACACAACAGAATGCAGACTTTAGTCAGCACGGGAATAAACCCATCGGTATTAAGCAAAGTATTCCTGGTGGGAATCTTGCAAGAGAAGAATCTACTATACAACCGTATAAAAGCATTTAGCAGTAGTACTCGTGAAACCTTAAATTCCTCCTACCTAAAGCAATTTGTTACATGTTGCTTTCAGAATGTGACCGTGACATAAAAGACGATTTTAAAATTTGAACTGCCCTGGCTGTGATTGAAATCCGTCCTCCACACAAATGTGAGGTACTAGCGACGGAAAAAGTATAACTTTTTTTACTCAAAAAAGGGTAGTAAAATTTATTTCAAAGAGGTTAACAAAACAACACAAACTTGGCATATTGGAGTAAAATTAACAGCTGCATAAGATTAAGTTATTCAATCCATTCATAGACAAAAGATAATCACATTTTTTTTGGCACAGCATCACATACGTTTAATTTAAACAACTTATTTGAAGGTCTCATAGAGACTTAGGTTAATTCTACAGTTGGAAACAATCGAATGAAATGCTGCAAACTTTAGTGTGCAGGAAAAAAGGTGAAATATAGAGAAAAAAGGTTACATGCTTTTTCATTTTCTGCATAATGTGGCAAATCAACATTTATTAATGAATATTTTCTTTGAAAGTATTGAATTTTCAAAAAAAGTGTAGTCAGCTAAAATTATCTGTGTGAAAGGAGACAAGCAAAATGCCAAACACCCGATGGTTGCGCGAAGTATCTGCAAATGAATAAGAACGAAATATATTTGAATAAAAGCTGAGGATGCTTACATAACAGGTGCAATGTATTGTATAACCGGTAAAACGTCAGAGTGGATGATTTTTCGTTCAGAAAAGGTTACTCTTGACAAAAAAAACTACTGTATCATGAAAAAGAAACGAACTTATCACCCAAAAATATAATTTTTTGCGCAGAGTTGACATCAAATGAGTATTGATCTTTTTGTTGGTGATGTCTGCTTGCAAAAATTGTTTGCTTGTTATTCTGTTGTATTTGGGTGTTGAACTGCATTTGGTTGTGGGTCATAATGCACCCAATTCGGAATGTTACGTGGCGACTGTTTGTGACGGAACCGGTGGTATTCAAAAGGAATGGAGACAAATAAGAGCTAATGGAATTGTTGGCGATCGAGGTGCTCCTGGGAAAAGGGTAAGTTTTACAAAATAAAATAACAACTTTTCTGTAGTTGCCGTGACGTTACACACCGCAAGATAAACGAAACGGTGAGCAGGCTTACTATTCCTCATTTTAGTGATCCGTATTGTTAAACTGCAAAACATTGGTTGGGATAGAATCGTAAAGTTTCTCAGAGAACCTTTTTTTTCAGTTGTTCAAAATGTAATTAGGTCAGATTTTTGAATCTTTTCATTTATCAATGATCAGCATAAAATATTTTTTTGTGATTTGCTCTTTCTTTAAGTTGGTAATTAATATACAAGATTGAGGAGCAACGTAAGAGGTAAAACGTTTTTTTCTAGTTCTTTACATCTGTGCAAATGTAGTCGTTTGAAAGTTGAGGGATGGAAGATCTGATTCATATTGAATACAAGATCTGAGGATGTTTACTGTGCAGTATGAAAAATGTCAACTATGAATGATATTCTAGTGCAGGGTTACTCAAACTTTTTTAATCATGGAACCTCAAGTCTTGTTATTTCATTTCATGGATTACAAAAAATAAGGGAGTATCTAGGGAGTTATCTGAAACTTTCAATACCCCACATTTATTCCAGCAAAACAACTTTTTCTTCTCAATAACTCGTCACGAAAGCTCTTCTTTCTGAATGCGAATATGCGATGCATGCTGGAAGCCGAAAGTAGCGCTCACCCACAATATGAGATAATAGACATCACAAGACGAAAAGAATCAAATGAATTTGCAATGCGCCACGTTTATTGTTCTGCAAAATGTAGCAAGAAAGTCGAAGAACGCATTTTGAGTAACGCTGTTGTAGTGACTTATTGCAGCCGCAGTACTCTGTGGCAGCCGAAACCACTGTGGAAGCTTTCGGCCATATACTTTGCAGATCGTATGCGTCAGAGTGCTAGCGAGTCAATTAAGGCATCATGACATACATATTTTCGTGTACGTTCTGATAGAAAAGAGCCAAATTGGCATTTGAAATATTCTCACAGGTGTTAATGATGTCGTAGCAGCCCAACTCTGCCCCCCACAAAATGCTTACAGGGGCCCCCTTAGTGGTGACTTCTAAAACAAGATTCCGGCGTTGAGGCACATCCCGAGGCCAAATGGCCTTCACAACAAAATATCCTAATTTTTCATTTTTCTCATTTCACTAGTTTTTTTAGTTACACTTGGGGTCACTATGTCGGCAGAGCCGTCTCCAGAAAGCCTTCAATTTGAGGATTCATGTGTGTGCAGTGTCATGGGCGTCCGGAGGGGAGGCATAACGGACATTTCCCCCCCCCTTGAAATTGGGAGTAAGAGCAAAAAAATTCTAGAAAACCTGAAGTTAGCAGCTAAGTTCCGAAAAATTCATTTAATTGTTGCAATGACAGTTTATTTGCCAGTGTGACATTCACACCGCACAAGAGCCAGGTTCACTGTTTTAGTGTCATGCAATGATCAGGTGAGAAACTACGCATATCGGTGGCACGGTATCCTATAGATAGTGTGACTCCACTGCGGCGAAGTTCAGCAGGCTGGATGCCTGCGAGGATTGGAAGGTTGTCCACTGGTGTAGGACGTAGGCATCCAGTCACAATTCGCAAGGCGTCGTTGATGGCGCGTATGATCACTGCGGCACGAAACAGGAGCGCAGTACTCTGCAGTCGATGGACGAGGGATAGGGTGGCTGTTCGCAACTTTGTTGCTCCATCACCCCAACCGGAGCCAGCAAGCCGCCTCAGGAGTGCGACGCGTGATGTTAGCTTCTTGCGAAGTGACTTAAGGTGTCGGCGGTACGTGAGCTATCTGTCCAACGTTACTCCGAAGTATTTGGGCTCGGAGCAGAAGGGCAGGGTTTCGTTGTTGAAGTTGAATTTCATCTCACGCTTAGTTTCCTTGTTGTTGAGATGGAAGACTGCAGAGACCGGTTTCGTAGTGCTGAGCGTTAGCTTCCAAGTCTGGAGGTATTCACCTAGCGTTGCCATGTCCTTGCTCAGCGCCCCGTCCACCGCCTGCCAATCTCCATCAGCATGCAAGATTTCTAGGTCGTCAGCATATGCATACTTTCTGGAGATGGTGGTTGGCAGGTTGGAGATGTAGATGTTAACAATAGGGGCGCCAGGACAGATCCCTGTGGGACGCCGTTCTTGAGGTGTCGTAACCTGCTCCTTTGGCCATTTCCGGTGGTAAGGGTAAAGCTGCGACTGCCAACCATCTCCATGATCATGTGGACCATGTGCCTATCAGGCAGCAATCGCAGCAGCTTGCAGGTGAGGCCGCGGTTCCATACGGTGTCGTAGGTTGCTGTGAGGTCGACAAACACTGCTCCGTCCTTCTTTTTAGCTGAAAAGCTATCCTCGATGCCCCGTGTCAACAGGGTAACCCGGTCTACGGCCGACCTCCCGTTTCGGAAGCCCGTCTGCTCCTGTGGGAGCAGTGGGTCGATGATCGTTTCGACACGAGTGTAGACGAGTTTCTAGCATGTCCACTAAACCATATTAAGACCTTTTTTGTAAAGTTGGCAAAATGGGGGGCAAATTACGGAAATTATATATTTTGGATGATACGTCCCAAGTGCCCTCCTGGCTACGTTCATGATGGTGGAATAGTAACTGGTACTGTACAACTGTACAATGGTCCTATATTGTCTAGCATTGCATTTAGTATGAAAACACATTAATTCTGAGAGTTGTGTTTACATAGACATAACTATGCTCTAAAATTGTGATAATCATCAATTAAATTTGGTCAGTTCCGAAATAAAATGTAATGCTACTAAAAAGCACAAGATTATCACTAGAAACACGGAACCACATAGATCAAATTAAAAACAAACCACAAGATCTTTTGGTAAACACAAGCAGTGGCAACCGTGTTCTATATTTTCTAGGATACAGAATAACGCAGGAGTTCGACTCACAAGAAGACGACACGAATCAGTCATATGATTACGAGATGTTTATGTACGCACTGATTCGGTTAATTCAAATTAACCAACACAGTTATCAACAATCATGACAATTCAGTTTACATTGTAAATCTGTAGATTGTGTCTATAGATACTCTAGTGATAATTTCCATTTTTATTATTTATTTTCTCACTTTATGCTGGGGGTTTCCAACAGTAATGCAACCATGAAACTTGTAAACCACAAAAATATTGAGGGGGACAAAAGATAGTGTGTCCCCCTAAATCTCGGTCCCTGCCAGAATTTTGAAAAACTTCTTGAGCAACAAAAAGGTCGTCCAAATGGTAAGGTTTGCGCTGCAAAAGAAAATTTGTAAGAGGAACTATAATTAAATCAGTATTCGATTACAATTTCAACTGAAATAAGTACACTCATATGCATTTGTTCGTAACACAAGTTGGCTGGGTTTTAATGTACGAATGTTTTTTTTTATGTGCAGTCCGGGTTTATTTGAAATCACTGAATGAGTGCCCATAAAGCGTGATGCTGTTTGGTTCAATTCTTTTAAGTCACTCAAAAAGATAAATGCCAATTTATCAGTTTCCTCACCTGCAGTAGCCTATATACTAAACGCAGTCATCAAAAGCCTCTACAATTTTGACGCGTAGGGAACAGCCTAAAAATATGAAAACCAGTAAAGGAGTGTTTTGATATTCAAGCGCGAAGCTCCGGGCATTTTTCCGGTTTGCCCAATCCGGACCTGCCCATGGACTTCCGCAGTGGGCCACAAGGGACGTTTGTCCCCTGGAAATTTGGGCTAGGAACTTTTTAAGCGTTTTTTGAACGTCCAGATGCAATAAAACCTGAAAAAGATAACCAGAACTTGAAAAAATATGTGCGTCAACCATGGCAGGGGGCTAGGGATTCTGAAAATCTGCATTTACTGTAAAAAGTCAGTGATTTCTAGTCTTTCGTATTTAAATTTGGAGGTTGAAGCTTGGTTTGGAGAGGATAAGCTCAGAAACGCCCTCCTGTAACGACACGACTGATTTGTGCGTCCCCTGTGACAGCGTGGACCCCCAGTTGGGGTGTGGAGGGACCTGATGCGGCTCTGGTCACATGGGCGTGCTGCACAGTCCAGAAAGCCACTCAAAACGTCAAATGCGAAGAATCTGTTCAGTTTCATTTATATTCACTTTTCTGTATTCCTATCGGAGTGTCACTAATGGTCCGCGGCTCCGCTTGTTCGCGCCGTGGGCCATGGGAATATTTTCTTGTTGTGAATGCTGCACTGATGGTGAGTTAATGGTATCAGCGTGAGTGAACCAGTTCCTTGCGCTCACCCACACGAGGGTGGACAGGCCGCAAGCACTGTTTTTCAAATTTTCGTTATGACCCCACCGGGAATCGAACCCGACCTACCAGCATTGGTGATGAGTGCTCCAACAATACTTCTCTCTGCTTTTTTCACTTTGCGATGATTCAGACTTGCACATACCAAGTGGCGAGTCTCCACAAATGCGACGGATTTGAATTAACAAGTAATTTTTTTAATTTGTAGATTGATTCAACTTTGTCGCCTTTGTGGAGACTAATCACCCAATCAGATATAGGCTTTCAGAGCTTGGTAAAACCATTTCCTTCTCTGTCGCTTTCTTGCCTTTGGTTTAGTCAGGAATTAACACCAGTGAGGAAAGCAACAATTGTGATTTCAAGCAGGTCAACCATTCCGATAGAGCATTTGCGTTAGTTTTCTAAAAAATGGTTGTATCTCCTTCGACCTCCTGGTAAAGCGTATGCCAAGCCTCTTGAGAAACAATCCCTCTTTGTAATTGAAGCCAAGCTGGAAGATACCCAGTGTGACTTTGTCCAGGACGTTGGACTACCCACCAAATTTTCATTCTCCAGAAAATTTTGGAGAAATTATGGGAGTGTGCTGAATATGTCTACGCATATTTTACCGAACTCGAGAGAGCATACGACCGGGTCCCTCGAAAATACCTTTAGGTAGTCTTGCGTGGATGCGGTGTCGACAGCCGCTTGCTACTGGCGGTCAAGTGTCTATATTCCTGCTCAAACGTTTGTGTCCATGTCGGCTGAATTAAATCACAAATAATAACCGCGGGTATTGGCCTCCGACAAGGGTTTGTGCTGTCACCACTCCTCTTCATGGTCTGTATGAATTGGATAGACAGTCACATCAAAGTCGATGAAGGTGTCATTGTTGGAAGCTGCAGGATCAACCGTTTGCTTCTGCGGACAATTTGGTACTGCTTGCATCTTCTCAACGGGATTTTCCGCATGCTCTTGATCCTTTGATAGCTGAGTGCGCCCAAGCAGGAATGAATTTAGTACTAAAAAGACTTATGTGTTATGTCTCTCCATGAAACAAAGCCATTGCACGCTGAAAGTAAGTGGCATTACAATGCAGCAAGTCGTGAAGCTCAAGTAACTAGGTGCGGTATTCACGAGTGACGGAAAACGGAACAATGAGATTGATACGCAGAACTGTAAAACAAACGCAGTTCTGCATGAACTTTATCGCTCTTTGGCCAAAAAATGCGAGCATTCAAACACTGCAAAACTGTCAGCTTTTACATGGGTCATTTCCCCGATCCTCACCCATGGTCATGAATCTTGGGTAATGACCGAAAGTGTGCTATCTCAAGTACAAGCGGCAGAGATGGCATATTTGCGAAGAGTTAACGGCATGGCACTTCGCAATAAAGTGCGCAGCTGTGAAAGTCGTAAAGCCTGAATGGAGTCACTTCTTCTCCGAACCGAGAGGTCTCAGGTACGGTGGTTCGGCCCAGTAACGGGAATGTCCCGGGAAAGATCGGCGAAGCAAGTCCTGCTGGTTACACCCACGAGAAAGCGACTAAGAAGTCGAGCAATGACTAGGCGTCGTGATTACATCTTCGACCAGGCTTGGTCCCATCTTCATGAGGAGTCAGCGGAACTATCAGAGATTTCTGAAACTGTAAGGTATTTCGATTCCTCCTTGGGCTGCTGCCTGCGTGACTCTCCCTATAGAGAAAAAGCCGGTACAGATGTGAACGAATGAAGAAATATTTTAACTTAAGATAGTTTTTGCTCCTCAACTGTTAACTAAAATCTATCTATGTTTATTTTTTGCATCAGCGAGTGTTACAAAATGCTTGTTCAAGTTCATAACGATAGTGATATTTTCACACACGTTCACAGGGCCCTACTGGCCTTACCGGTTCTGCTGGTCCACCAGGCCCTACTGGTCCTCCTGGTCGTGTTTGTCCACCAGGCCCTGTGGGTCCTTCTGGTCGAACAACAACACCCAGCGATGCAGTTGTACGAGAGCTGAGAGGTAAACGAAGGAACCGGTCTGCTATATTATTAGTGTTTGCTGAACGTTTGTTTATAACATTTTGCTGAGCTATTATCTTTTTGCTAAATCTTTGGTTTTTCGTTGAGAAAAGATGAGTTTCGATAGATAAGCAACACACTGAACATGTTTCAGGAGGCAATGCGAACCACAAAATAGGTCGGTCAGTAGTTCAGTTAATTTACCATAAACCAAAACTTGAAGTTTGAGGGAGAAAGCAAATTTACTGTAGATCCAGGGTCGGATACAGGGGAGGGATTGGGGCGATCGGCCCCCTAAAACGTTTGAAAGTAACTGTATTCACCATGGTTTTATACAACTCAGAAAATAACATTCGCGATTAAAGGCCATTTTCTCGTCCATTGTTTTGTCACAGCAGTGTCGTGAAGTACACTTCATTTCTCTTACTGTAGTGAAGCCTTTATGAGACCTGACTACCAAATATTACTGAATCGCCCCCCTAAAATTACTGGCTGGATCCACCCCTGTGTAAATCATTGCCAAAATCGCCACGAAATATACATACTGAAGCATTTTCAATATGATATCAGTGCAAATTGAAACATGCAACATTTAATTAAAAACCTGAAAGTGAACCAACTGAAATCAGTAAAAGTCGAATTCTGAAAATGTCCAAAAATAGTGAAAAAGTATGAAAAACAAAACGGTAGGTAGCCTGCTTTTAGAATGAACGCACGCTAGTCTTGAAACCAACTTTAAAGTGATGATACGAAAATCAAAGATTTAGAAACCAACTCAACTCTTTGTTTAAACAAGGTTTTATTCGTCTCAGTTCCATGTCTGAATATTCATATTCTATAAAGCTACACCACAAGCGATGCAAAAGTCTGAATTATTTTATTTCAAGACAAATTAATTTGCTTAATGAGAAGGCTAAACCCTTTTATTTTTGTGTTATTATTGAACCAACTGTATTCTCAATGATCAACTAAGTGGGGCTTGCGTATATTTAACAAATGTAAACAAGAAGCAAACTGCTAATGCTAGCTTATGCAAGAAAGCAACAACTTGCTTGGCAGTAAAATGAAACAAGCAGGCAGACCCGACGATTGAATTGTCAAGAATTTTCCTACGGATCGGTAGTCAATTTCATCTTAATGCAAAAGCTGATGTCTACAGATATGTTGCAACATGCGGTATTGCGCAGAACAGAAACACCGAGTAGCCACATCTGTCTCATGAAATCTACAGTTTAAATTCAGGTTGAAATAATCCGTGTCTAATGCATAAACAACACATCGGTGCTATAGACCTAATATAATGTTTTATGACATTACAGCATAGAGGCAATTGAAAGCTCTAGGTTTGGCACAAGTTTTCCAGGAATCTTCCGACTTGGCTCTGCTTTTTTGAGATGATTCAAACTTGCACATTTCAAAAAGATTTCAGAACTGAAGATACTTAGTGTTACGTGAAATCTATTTCTTATTTAAAAATTGCCGATTGATTCGTTTGTTTCTCACATTTGTGGATATTAGTTGTCCTTGAATACAGCTTACCTTAGAGCAGTGATGGCGAACCTTTTATAGACTGAGTGCCTAAACGCCAACCCTAAACTCGTTTACGTATTCCAACGTGCCAACACGGCAATTTAACCTGAATAGGCCAACTGAGGTTTTGGTTAGAAAAACAACTTATGTATTAACATCTTTTTTCTTAAAAGAACAGCACAAAAATAGAACTCCAACACTTTCAGTACGTAGAATACACAAATGCTTTCCCATTGCGTTTTATCACTCCAAATGATTCTGTCCAGTGTTTTAGGGACCCGATTCGGGTCCCTATAATCAGCGAAAATTATCATCGGGTCCCCAGAATCAGAGAAATCGGGTCCCTACATGTCTATACCGGGTAACTAACATTTTCCTTAAAAAAACCCTGATTTTACCATTGAAATTGCTTTAAAAATAAGCGTAACGTTGCTAGTGTTCCTCCTCTGCTGTACCTTCTTAGAAACAAAGACAGTCCATAATAATCTCGCGTCCAAAACCAAAATCATGTTACCAGAAATGATATTATAACTCACGGTAATGTTACCAAAGGGGAGAGTCTCCGAAGTTACATGCTGAGTAAGTGGGTGTTCCTGACTGAGCACTGGGAGAGTAACTAGTCTTCCGCACCTTAGCAGTGCTTTTTAAAGTGCCTGTCCCGATCTTGGGAGCAGCCGGACCCCGCGTCCCTCTACCTTTCTGGAAACGAACTCTGTGCTGGAGCGACGGTGCGTGTGCCCACAGAGAGGGCTATGAGTGCCACCTCTGGCACGCGTGCCATAGGTTCGCCATCACTGTCCTAGAAAAAATCTGTTATCTGCTATTTGCATTGTCAGTTTGATTACAAAAAGCAACCATTTTTAATGCATTTCCATCAAACGCGTTGCCAATGTGGCCTCTGAGTGGGGCCCTATTTTGATGACAGAAATGCACAAAGCTATAAAAAATCAACAAGCAGGTTACGCAGATTTTCACACAAGACTGTCAGCAGGGAGGTTACGCATGATATTATTTCCCTTCTTCGGCATAAAACTGTGGTAAAAGAGTTTTGTTCAAACGTTAACACTGTTGAGTGGTTTGTTCATTCAAAGCAGCAGGCCAAAGTCTGAATTTATGCTATTTGCAGCGCTTCAAATAATGACATGTTGAGGAAGAAATTCACAGGCACTGCCTCAACAAAGAAAAAAATAATAGTGATTGTCAGAATATAGTGGAGAGTAAAAATCAAATATTGTAGTTAAACGTCCTTACAAGATATAACAAAATCACCTAAAAGGCAATAAAGTTGAATCAAAGAAATGTTTGGGATGTCGCTATGACCGTTTGAACATGTTCAGCAATTCTGAGATATCTTATTTAAGAAGTAGTGGTTCGGAATAAACTTCATCCCCCAAAAACAACTCACTGGTTTTGGGAAGGAGTAAACCAATTGTACTGGAGATGCAGACATACGTGTAAAATATCTTCGCACGAAGGGGGCCAGGAATCGAATTTTTTCCTTTCAGATTGATTTCATCATGAAAGCTTAATGTATCACCAATACAAAAGTATGACTTGACAAATGAATGTGTTTTGTGTTTGTCATCAGGCCATGATCTTTAATTGGTTTAAAATACTCTTTGGCCTAAATTCTTTCATACATTGTTTTGCGCACTTTCTCAAGTGTATTGGTGGAAACTTTTCAAAGGAAATAAACAGCTAATTAAAGTTTCTCTTTCAATCTGCGGTAGAGTTGCCAGATAACTTGAGAAACTTTCAAGGACATTTTGCCGTTTTGTGATTGTTGAATTTTTGCTTCATGCCTACTTCGAATATTTTTGAGATACAATGGTGCAGCACACTTTTTCAAACAAACATTGCTGAATAACAATGGTTAATCAACCACATATAATGAGAACGCAGTGTAATTACTGCATGTACATTGTGCAAGTACATAGTGCATGCAGCACAGGAGTTATACAATATGCATAGATCTATGCTGTGTTCTGCTGAAATACTGTAGCTTATACTGTAGTGATGTTGTCAAGACGGTAACCTTCGAGACCGAGACCTCGATAAATCTTTAAGCAAAATGTTGACCCGCATGCTCATTTAAGTTGTGCAACCCCGCTTTAATCTACAGTACATTACCTGAAAAACCAAAGATGTTTCTCTGACACAGTTCGAGCTCCGAACGTAGTCCCACCCCGATAAATCTTCGAGATCGAGACAGAGACTTCATCAAAAATTCCGAGACTCGATACTTGAAAATCGAGACCGAGACTTCAAAATTTGTTGATTTTGCCAAATTATTTCAAAAGAATATTGTTATTACTTCTAAGTTAATTTTTTTCGAATTTCTGGCATTTTTCCGACTTGTTTTGGTTGTTTCTTACCTGCAAAAACAACAGAGAAAAAGTCGTTGAATGGCAGAAGTGTTATTAAGCAGGCCCGTTGCCAGGATTTCGCAGCAGGGGGGCCAAAAGCCACAAGGGGAGACCACATTTTATAAATATGTATGCAGTATGCAGGTAAGAAACAATGTATGCAGTATGCAGCAACCAGGGGGTCAAACATGAAACGAGGGGGCACAGATTTAAAATCTGTGCCCCACCCCACTGCCCCCCCCGCTGGCGACGGCCCTGTTACCAAGCAATATCGTTGCAATATTCAAAATCTAAAGACCAATGGGCTTCTAACCGAGACCTGTAGGCTTCGAGAGAGAGACTCGCGAAAAGTGTTCTCGAGATCGAGTCGCGTGTCTCCATCACTGCTATATGGAGGCAAACGGACTATTTTGTTCATTTTTTACTACACAACTGTTTGATCTGTGGCGAGTTGCATTCAGAGTGAGTCAGAGCACGAGATGCATATTCAGTGGGTTGCTGAATTTTTGCCAAAGAACGGAAACTAACCCGTGTTAGCTTCTGTCATCTTGCAAAAGGTCAATGTCTATGGAAAGAAGTCCATTCTCAGCAAAGAATCAGACACTTTAGATCTTACAGAGTATACATTTCGCCTACGATGTAGGCATCATCATTTCTTATTCAAATAGAATCTTGCGAAAGGTCTTGACCATAGTCGAAATAAGCAAGGATTAGGGCTGCAGTCATTTTTCTCTTGGCCATTTTCAATGCTTTGTCACACTCACTATTCCATTTCCATGCCACATTTTTTGGAGTCAGTGTTTGAATATGTTCTAAATCACCAACCGAATTGGGAAGAACTTACATGGGTACTGCACCATGCAACACAAGCGTTTGACAGCTGCTACATCTTCAAAGGGGATAAATTTCAAAATTAGCGATGATCGATGAAAAAAGTTCAGTAGTTTTCGCTGCAGCGTTTTTTTTGCATTCAACTTAATATTTTCTGTGCGCAAAGCTTTTAATGCTGCTTTACCTTTCCGAAATGTCAGGTTCTGCTTCAAGAATGGTTTTAAAATTTCAATTCACAAGGATATCATCGGCAATGGCTAACACACCATTTAGATCAGACAACACATTGTTCAGGCCCTGGTTTTCGTTAGGGGATTTAATAATTAATTATCGTTTTTTTCGCCATACCATGCCAACCACTAGTGTTAGATAGCTAACCAAGGGCTCTAAAGACGAAGATTTTACCGTAGTTTATTTTAAAAAGGGGAATTCCCACTTGAAATTTCTTTTCTGGCACTGATAACGTCATACAAAAATTCACTGACCTCCCCCAGTCGTGACACACACCAAAATATTCATACTCAGTAGAATCCGGATTTTAAAAAATCGAAGCTAGGAGACTTTCTGCTTCTTCAGATGGTTTGAACAGCTCTCTTGCTCTATCGGTTGGCAAGTTATGAAGTTATGACTGGACAAAGTCCAAAACACTATAGTGGCTTTGCGATCCGTAAAATGACAAAACCAAATTTTTGCAAATTTGATCCAACGGCCACGTGTCCAAAGCAAAGTTTTACTCGGGGACTCGTTTCTTACGTATATGTTTGGAAACGTAAATAGTTGTTTGTTATGTGTAATAAAAAAGTTCGTTTCTTAATATGAGCAATTCCTTGAACATGTTGCGGCCCGCAACTGCATTTTAAGCAAAATGTTGGCCCGCATGCTCATTTAAGTTGTGCAACCCCGCATTAATCTACAGTAAATTACCTTGAAGACCAAAGACGTTTCTCTGACACAGTTCGAGTTCCGAAAGTGGTCCCTCCCCAACTAAAAATAGGGAAGTGGCGAGACAGACAGCTGGTAGCGAGGCCAATGCACTGGCAGCCTTAACTTCATCTCAATGGACAAAAATCCTTTAACATCCAAGAATCAGACATTGATCGCATCAGAGTACACCGTATTTATTCGATTGTAAGCCGTGGCTTGCAAGTTTTTTTTCATCATTTCGTGAGCTTACAATCAAGGACGGCTTACTTTTTTTCTTTACCTTATCGAAAATAAGTCTTTCCTTGGCTACGTTTTTGTCGATCAAAGTCTCCTTTTGCATTCTATTTTCCTCAGGATCAAGTGCACATCAATCACAGGAGAGATTATGATGAAAAGAAGGCAGTTGCAGTCGTGAAACATCATTAACAGGGTTGCCAATTAAACGCGAAGCGTGTTAGTATGCGAAAGTATCTCAGAGGCTTAGGTAAGCTTTGTTCAAGTGCGGCTTACGATCATGGGCGGTTTACAATCGAATAAATACTGTATATTTCGTCTAATAAGTAGGTATCTCCAGCCCTTAATCAAACAGAATGTAATTCTTTCTCCATGAGACACAACGACAACTTCAGTATAACGTCGACAGTTCATTATCAGTGAACTGTGGCTTACTAAAGTCATGCAGGTATACTGCCATGAAGATTAACTGCAACTCTATTGGGGGCAGCAAACAATTTTTTGAAGTTATGAACAAGGTTTGTATCATCGCAGAAACACTTAATTTATTTGGGTGGATAATTTCGCAATTTTTCTGAAGCAAAGAATGCCGATTGGGAGTTAGAAATTTTATGAAACGACTGCATACAATATCTAACATGGCGCACTCCCAAATTGTAAGTAGAAAAAACGACCGAACTATCTTTGTCGATAGTCAGGATACAAACCTATAATGATTGAGTGAACGTTCATGTAATTGTAATGCTCAGATGATAATGAAAAGATAATGTTCACGTAAAAGTTGCACGTGAAAAATGGTTTTCGCACACCTTAGTATTAGTATTAATTTATGCGGTGTTCTCTGCAGGCTTTCTACATTATCAAGCAGATGTAGAATCTAACTCCGATATAAAATTTCGTTAATTTATTGCTTGTGTTCGTTTGTTTAACGTCTGCGTGGTTTACTTTCGTTTTGTTTGTCTTCGTAACCTGCGCAGTATCCAGTGATGCTGTCAAACTGCAATGGGTGTTACTGGGAGAGCATGGAGCCACTGTTGGCCGCGATTTCACTTCACCGCAAATAAAGGAACAGTTTTACCCATTTTGTTACCAAAGCGAGAGATTTCCGCTGTTGCATAAAATGAATCTACAGGTGTAAAAAAGATCCCAATGTCGTAAAAAAGACACCCAATGTCGTGAAAAAGACACCCAATGTTGTCTGAAATACCCAAATCATCTAGTAATTTTTTGATTTGTGTTCGAATTTGCAGATGGGTAAATCATGTAAAACCATTTCTGTTTACAGTGCAACTCGCTGAAATCAAGCAAGTACTTGGTGTATATCGAGGTGAGTTATCAAACAAAATCATGCGCTTGTGAAAAAGTCTCAGTAGCTGAATTTAAAAGTTTCATGTAATAAAAACATGAGTTTTACAGGCACCACTGGGTGGCCATTGTGAATCTTCCTGTTTCTGGCCAACAGAAGCAGCAAGTAACGTACCAACCACTTTTTTCTCACTGTTGAATAAGAACGAATAATGCCAATGAGTAGCCGTAATACAAAAATGGAACTTCTACTAAATTTTCCATGAAAATGGATGTGAAAGCGTCATGCAAATCTGAGTCGGTTGGTTTGCGGTCGAATGTAATTTCGTGATTTGTCTCATTCTCAAAATTAAACAAAATCTCTGACTACCCTTAAGTTCTGATGCATTGTTTGCAGTGGCGGATTAAGGGAGGTGCTGACTGGGCTACATCCAGGAACCTCCAACACTTAGGGGGCCACAAATCCCTAAGTTGGTAATAAAGTGTAATATATGAACAATACACAATACGCTGTGAAAGATAACATCACCAATTGGAACTAATAAGTAGGATTGCTTCGTTGACATAAAAGTAGTTGATTCTTTGGCGTATGGTCTGGCCGACACTTACTAACAAGTTAGTACTCAAAGGTCTAAAGAATTAAAATATTCCATCAGCTTGTCTTATTTTGGTTTCCGTGCGCACGCGGTATCCACGTTATGTGAACATCGGTCCTGCAGACAGCCCCGAAGGAAGTTGTGAACGTGGTGTCAAGTCTCTCAACAATGGTGAAAGTAATTTGATTTTAGCACAGGATAATAAATCACGGTGTTACAAGGCAGGACTGCCAGAGTGGGTATATGCTAGAGTCCTGCGCGAGTTGAAATTTTTTGTCCGCTCCCGCCCCGCACCCGCATCAATTTGAGAAATCTTGCCCGCACCCGCACACTTCTAACCCACACCTGCCC
>JGI24021J15306_10002076_pt1 | contig 21008 bp, 11 predicted proteins | sample Ectturendosymbi1_FD_15306 | JGI IMG/M metagenome (IMG submission 15306)
CCCCCCCCTAGACAACCTGTCTCTGGTTCGGTTTGGTAGGCGACACGACCAATTCTCGATTTTAACTGCTGACAGCTTCTTGAACCAAAAGTAAGATCCGATCAGTCGATTGCACGAACTTGTCTTTTCCAGTGGAGACAAGACCACACCAGATCAGTGGAAGCAATCGCGGTCGCGGTTTCTCATTCAGAAGATCGAGAATAATCCTCAAGTGCTGATAAACCTTCCACTGACGACCACAAGCGCTGGAGCGGTGAACACGCGCGACGTGGTCCAGACAGCCATGAAGCTGCAACAGGATAACTGCCACTCGACTCGTCATATCGTTGTTCTCACCGGTAATTTCGTCAGAAATTAAAATCGTTGCGAAAGGAAAATATTGTAACCTTTCCTTGGTTCGTCACGTGCGGACATTTTGTGGCATTGTGCAAAATCGACTTTGAAAATGATCTTCCGAATGGTTTCGAAACGACTGCAATTTTCTTTCAATCACAGAACACGAACAAGTCTTGGACGAGTGGAAGACACTTCGGCGAGCGGGGGTTGCTGTGACGACCGTGACGCACTTCATGCGCGCTGTACTGCATGCAAAGAAGGGGGCGAAAGCGCGCCCGAATTCGTTCAGTCCATTGATGAAGATATACCGGACTGAGATTTCATGAACGACCTGGCTACGATTACTGTGTGCAAGAACTGAATTTATGACTGAAAACTTACATTTATGCAACTCCTTTTCTTCGTATATTCGTGTTGTTTTGCTGTGAACCTGTCAGAACCAACCCGCCATTACTCAGTTAAACACGACGATGCTAAGCAAAATGTGATTGTTTTTTATTAGTAACACTTCATACTAGGTAAGTAGGCGGCTGAGTACACGCGATTATTGCACAAATATTGGCAGTTGGGACAATATGAACAAGACATGACTGCATTGCAAGACAAGGTCGTCATCATGATTTTAAAAAATACGGTAGAATTCTATAACGTCAGTTCATGAAACCGAATAACTACTACAATAAACCGTTCTTGAGTAGGCAGTGTTGTGTTTTTGTTCAATGCTACGCCCCATCGTAGTTGGGATATCGAAATTGTTTAGAACTTCTGCCACTTTCGTACCATTTTCGATATTGAACGAAACAACGATGTCATACTTTTCCCAAACTTTTGTATGACAATTTACGCACTGCTCCACAAAGATAATCGATCAAACTGACTACAGTCGCAAACAGAGCTATGGAGCCGGGGCCTGAAATTTGGGTTCCAGTTCCACAGACACAAGTGGAGAAAGCGAGTTGAACAGATATTACAATGGTTTTCAGTGGATGGACCAAATCGTTCTAGAGCCAAAAACTTCTAGATCAGCTATGTCCGACCGAAATTGTCACTATCTTAACCAGGACCGCACATGGAATGACTTGTTAAAACTGCACTCCTAACGACTGTTAGGCACCATTAACCACTCTGTAAGTGTGATTTCATAGGCAGGTTTAGTGCCAATGGAACATGGGTAGAAATCAGAAACCAAGTAAAAAAATTTGCATCGAGGTGTCAGTGGACATACTGATATCTCCCGCTACGCAATACAGACGTGATAAAGTGACATTGAGAGTTCAGGCCAGCTGCAGCAAAAATGTCAAATTTAAGAATAGCAAAATAAGGACATGTTGTAGGTAGTGTTGTGTTTAAGGGGAGGCGAGCGAGGCGCATGCCTCGGTCCTCCTTTTTGGGGCCTCCTCGAGGTGTTGCGCACGTAGTTTTCATTTTTGGTGGAAACGTATTTACTCATATGATATATTCCGAAGCAGATCATAAACAAGCACTCTGCTTTCAAAGGGCCCAAACAGCCTTTGTAATGTCCAACTCTGCTTTTTAAGGGCCCAAACAGCCTTTGTAATGCCCAACAGTAGTCTGCTTTCAAAGGGGCCTGTTGGGTTCGAAATATCTCACCAACATCACCGATCTATAGAATCTGGATTTGGAAAATCAACACAAGGTAAGACAATCACTGAAAAGATTTAGAAGTTTGTCTGAACTTTCACTGAACAGTAGTGAATGCGATGTTTATTGGAAGATGAAGACTTGGCAATTGTGGAATACAAGATGGACCAACAAAAGAATTAAGTTGAACAAACGACAAATAGTGTATAACACTTGAGTTACAGCGAACATCGTATTGCGCATATGCGGCGTATTGTGACTGTTGTTACCATGGGCGCAATTAGGTGGGGGACGCGCCCNCCCCNANTTTTTCAGATAGTGGGGATAAAATATGCCATTTCCCCCTCATTTTCTCTTNAGGTTTCGTAATATATTGGTTTCACACCAACCTGNCCCCCCACATTTTACAACTAAATTGCGCTCATGGTTGTTACCATGTCTTGCACAACGCTTGCATTCGCTTCCTGTTAGAGCCACTTCCCTTTAGGAGCACATGTACCGCAACGGATATGTCGAATGATACCGAAACCAACAGTCATGACTACGATTAACCAAATACCTACGATAAAATCGTCCACATGAGACCATTTGACGTGGTAAATATCGGGAATATTATTGGTTGAAATGTTGTTCTGGTCTAGTGTGTTTTGCTATATAAGACGCAGGACTTTCAGTGAAAAATCAATTTCAGCGACTGCAGTTGAAACTCATGGTCCCCTGACAGATAAATAGATCCCCATAGGAAAATTGCTTGAACATAATAACATGGTACTGTCAAAATGTTTTACGATTTTATACCGGTCAAAATTTATTATAATGGCTCTATTACAATTGTTACCTCTTTATGACATTGAACTCGTGTCATAATCCCTAGTGCATTAAAAAAATTGCACGTATTATTTTTACCGTTTAATAAACTTTTGACAGATAATTAAATGATTTTTGGTAAAAATATTAGTTTGTAGAGTCGAACTTGAGGGTTTTTATGTCATCAGTAGTCGGCCACTTCTGTACCAGTGCCCTTTTGGAAATTATCCAAAAACAGTTAAAATAATTGTAACAGGCCCCAACAGCCACCCTAATATGCAGGTACTAGAGCAAATGCAATTGGTAGGGTCGCTGCTTTCAAATGAGCCCCCAACAGCCTTCGGAATGTGTAACTGTGCTTATGAAGGGACCTTCAACATCAAGTACTCTGCTTCTAAAGGGGGCCTTAACAGTAAATGCAATGTGTAAGTTTCTGTATCCAGCTCAATTTGCCTTTTCATTAAGTCCAGGGTTTTTTAAAGGCGTTTGAAAATCGGGTCCCTACAGGTCCATACTGGGTACCTAATATTTTCCTAAAAACCCTGATAAAGTCTATTGTAAATTCCAGTCCAATATATTTTAATTATGCATACTCTTGAGTGTTGCTAAAAAGATGAAATTTAAAACAAAGTGTTTGAATCTGCTTTATAGCTGCCTGTGATTGCGTGGATTCCGTTTAAAGGACATGTCTGTGAACAAATTCAGGAAACCAAGCTTTGTTTCAAGGGGGAAAGTGAGTTATAAACCTTCAAATTTATTGATGGTGAATGGAGAGAAATGGGGCGTAAAATTATATAGAGGTGGAGGGTGGTGCTAGCTTGCTATCGCTTTTACTTTTGTGTTGCTAGCTTTATGTTTTCACTTTTCAGTTTATTTGAAGTTGTGTATCATGAATACACTTTTGCATTTATAGTTATGCCAGGCATGCCGTAGTTTCATGAACGTATCCTTGGATTGCCTTAAATTCCCTTCCTAGGCTTAATCAAAAGGTCTTATCACGGTTGACTGAGTATGATGACATCATCAGAGGGCCCCCTATTCGGCCTTGCCTCGAGCCTCCCCAACTCCAAGTCCACCACGGTTGTAGACTACTTATGCTACAGCGAAAACCCTAAACTGGGCCGCAGGTTGGACATAGCTGTTCTGGATGTTGAGCTGGAGCTCAAACACTCAGTTCCGGCTTAACAGACCTGGTCGCAACAACCTCTAATACAGTAAAACTCATGTAATGATTTGCCTCGATTGCTGCTGATGGCGCAATTCTTGACGCCGTTATTACGTCACACTAGCCACAATTTGCTGTTTAACTTAAATGCGTTCCTATTCGCTCATAAAGAGTTCGTGTGGTGGCAACGCATAGCCGAGCTTACACTTTAAACTGCAAAGAAAACTTACAGCTGTCGTTACAAACAAAATATTCTGCCGAGACCGACGAAAAACCGTCGTTACAGGCGAATTCTACTGTACTTTTAAATCGCTAAAACAGACTCGTCCACTTCGTAAGGCAGGGTCACTGTCAGACGGGGATCCCTTTTCATCGCTTCCCGTATTGTCTCTTTGGCATATTTATTTCCGGACCATGCCCGCCGAGATACCTGTGAAAGACGCGAAAAGCGGTTGTGAAGTTGTGCGGCAGAGCCAGCACTCTAATTTCGGTTGCAAGACGTAGATGCGCAAATCTACGAGACAACCTTTTTGCGAAGTTTTCCCAAAGGNCACTGCTGCGCTAGCATCGGAAGTGACCTTTCAACCTGCGCTNTGACTGACGCANGGTATTCAATCCNCACTGATCAATGAAAATTAAAACTTTGTTCTTTTGCGGCGAAAGCCATAAAATCGTGGACTGCTGCTGCTAACCAACAACCTTTTTAATGCATTACTGACACACGCTTACATGCGAAAAGATAAGTAGTGGCCTAGTGAACAGAATACGCACATTAAGTGTATTCATCTGCTTGCTGCAGGTATTTCAGGCACAAGTAACAATTACACCAGCTCGTACAACAGTATCTATTAATGGGGAATATTGCTGCTTCTATGGCATATTTTTCTGCCAGCGGTGATGCGGCATGTGCGAAATGACTTTTTGTTTGAGCGTTGTACTTACTCCGTTGCTGACATCCCAACCGAGCATGAGCCGGGCACGCTGTTCCGCCTCATCGGTTCCATCCAGGACCAGACCGAAGCCGCCGTTGATCACCTCCCCCCAACCGACGCCCCCTCCGTTGTGCAAAGCGACCCATGTCGCGCCCCTGAATGAATCACCGATGCAGTTCTGCACTGCCATGTCTGCGAATCACGTTTCGATGATGAAAGCCGCGTACGACCAAACGACAAATCAAACTGTTACCAACCGGAAGAGTTCTGGATAAAAAACTTTAAAGAATCGTTTTTTTCACGTATATTCAAATTGTGTTTGTTCTAAAACTCCGCAACTTAATTCCGCAAACTAGTTCAAAAATTTGTCGGTAGTTCTAACCACTTGCTTAAAAAGCAGGTGGATTCATTACCTGCGTTGAAAGATTTTTTACCCACGAAGTTACACTTAAAAGTAAGTAAAAGTCCATGTAAAACCGCTGCACCAAGAGTACGACGCTACCAAGTCTTGTGGTTGACTATTTCTCGTCAAATATGACACTGAATGTAGTTAGGAAGAAAGAAATCGATCCCACCTGCGCAAAATGCTGATCCATCGTAAATATTTGACGTTTCCCGGAAAGGGCTGTCGGTTCCGCTGACGTCATGGTGGTCGCGGCTGATAACGACGGGCCCGGACAATTGGCCACTTTTTATTGCCTTTTAAAAAGGAACTTGCTTCGGATAGTTGAAGATATCTGGCCAGTCACAGCAACTTTCGCACGGACGAAAACCGTTACGACCACGCCTGCAGTTATATTCTTGTACATGGGTGGAATTAGATTGGATTAAGCAATGGCAAGTTACAGATTTATGTACAGTAGTGTAGGCAGTCCAAAATTTTGGGTGGGGGAATGTTTTGACTTCAAGCGAGCAAGAGTATTTGGTTTGGGACACCGCCTCTGAAAGAAACAAACGAAAAGATATGCCAGAAATTTTTGGAGGGAATGGCCCCCCTGACTCCGTCCATGTTTAAACATGGAAGCAAACTATAAGATGTCATGAAGCTTTTGACCACAGCTATAACTGAACGTTGAAAGTACCAGTATTATATTTAATATAAGTGAAAGTTGTCTTTGCTAAGTAACAGTACGACACAGCTTCGGTACAAAAAAGACAGTTAAATGCATATTTTGCAAGTTATCCAATTACAGCAGTTTAAAAATATGCCACTTTACTTGTCAATTTCCTCAAAACACCATTTAACATTCTCAAGCGGTCGGTGCCTGGTGGAAGTTGTATAAAAAAGCCGCTTCGGATGTCAATCATATCACGCACCTTGTTGAAAGACACAGCAATCGCAACTCGTCCCTCTTGTGCAGAATAAAGTATCCGCGCCTGTGATCCGACCACCAGTTGGTGGGAAGCTGCTTCTTCGATCCATTTCAAATTGTCCGCGTACATTTGCTGGACGTGTTTGGGGACGTGCTGGAAATGCAGGCGTTAGCGGTTAGGTACTTGGGATCTAGTAGTAGACCTGGTTGAATGTGCGATGGAATGGTAGGCTTCCATTACTCAAATATTGCCCTATGTTCCTGTGAAATGTCGCAGTTGTTCACAGAAAACATTGGGCACCATTCGAGTAATGGAAGTCTACCATAATAAGATGTTTTTCCAAAAAAAGGGATTTTTTTCTCATAGTATTTCGACAGAGTTTATCACGTTTTTCAGACTTTTGGTTCAAGCACTGCGTTCACGCGACAAGTGCTTTGAACTATAAAGCTGTGTAGTGAGCTCACCTGTTTCATTTGTTCCCTGATCACTTCAGCTGCCAGTTGGTCGGTTACTTGGAGGTCAGATTCCTTTCCTGAGGTGCATACCCAGCGGAACGGACCGAAACCAAGTGAAAAGATGTCACTGCCGACACGCAAGTGCAAAGATTTATGTAAAGACCTTTTCTTCACCATAACTGTACAAGATATGTTTAGAGCATAACGGAATGCCTTAAAATACAATATCGACGGCTTCAGCGCAAAATCTACACTGCATTTGACAGTTCAACGTATATCACCATAACAAAGTGCCTATACGGTATAGGCTATACCAAGAAATACAAACAAAGCGCTCTTTACTTGTAGACCACCGTTTTTTGCGGAGACTACTTTCATCTATTAGTAGAGATTAGCATTGGACTGGACGTGGATCCGAACTGTAAATTGCTTCAAAAATTTAGGATCAAGACCGGATTTGGACGGAGTTAATTTGGAAGAATTTCGCTATTTTTGTTGTTAGAAAGCTGTATTTTGTTAATTTTTTGAACTTTATTTGTACTTGGACTTTACTTAAAAAAATTATAGGACTATGGTTGGACTTTCGAGTGAGTTTTAAAAATTCAAGTCTGGATCTGGATCGTAAAATATGACAGTCCGCTCGTCTCTGCTCCTTAAGGGATAATTCCTGGGATGTGATATTTGCAACTGGGTTACCATGACGATATTGTTTGGACAACCGGTTGATTTTGCATTAAACAAAATAAATTTTGAAATAACCGTGAAAGCACTGCTATCAGTGACTGCACAGTGCGCAGGGGTCGAATGTCACGACGCATGCAAAGTCGATGTTTGATAAAAACTGAGTAGCTTGGAAAGAAACATAATGGCTACGGGGAGTTACTGTGAGGGTGTCCATAAAGTCCATTTAAAATAAAAAAATTAATAGCAGACGCAAGTTTATTACAATATGGAAAGTAGATTACGAGTATGCTTTGTGCTTCATTTAAAACGCCACTACCACTACAGAAGCAGCAATTTTTTCGCAATGTCTTTATAAATTTGTGCCAAGCACGAATTGACGGCCGTGACGTTGGATCTCTTCCACACTTGCAGTAGTTGTATAGTTTCGATGAGTCTACGTATCCGGTTTTGTTTGAATAATCAGTGATACACACTTTGTCTTTTCTTGAGTGGCCACTTTTAAAAGGGTTTCTTTAACACTACCTACGTAATCAACACGGTACCTGAAACAAATATACGTTTAAAAACTTTCATTGCTAGTGACTACATACAATAAATCCGATTAAAATATTACGCCAATAGCTTTGGTAACAATAATTGCAAAGAGGTTTCACGGACACCTTCAATTGACGAATTTCAGGGTGAACTTACCCCATAATGTGCTGAACATAGGACGGGTACTTGAACTTGGTGTTGCTTGTTTCGGCTTCCTGTCCTTCTCGCAGAACGTCAGCGTTCGCGAGGCTCGCCTCCAGCAAGAAGGCGTTCCCGTAATCCCAGAAGTGCATTCCGGCTTTGGCCAGTTGGTTGATCGCGTCCACTTGACGGCGCAAACTGAAGAAAAGTAGAAGCGGCAAAACAGTTGATGATAGCATAAGAGGAGAAATTTTGAGAACAGAAAAACGAAACAACGCAGATGAAGCCACGAACGTCGAAATGAAAGTTTAGTTTCAAACACGCTCGTTACGAGGTTCATCGAATAAACAAACTTTGTTGCTGCGACATGGCATCCCTCTTTGATAACCGCGAAAGACACTGCACTGGGGCGGAATTTCGGCGTCATCTCGGTGAGCTTTCACGCCGGAGGGTCAATCAAGGCTTCATGAAATGCTCATTTGCGTGTGTTTTCTTTAAAAAATGAGTTAAATTGGCACTTGTTTTTTAACAGGCCCTAATAACGTCATTGGGACCACTTCGCGACGTCACACTACCCCAAAAAATTCAAATCCAAAAGAACCCAAATTGTCTGAACAAAAGTTCACGAAAATCCGCATCTTATGATTTCTTGATTGACACTCCATATTGGCGCAATGGCTTGGCGGGTCAAGAACGAATGTGCGGCCCTTGAAGTGTTCACTACATTTGCAACAATACAAAACAGCATGTGATAGAGTGGTTGGGTCGAGTTTCGTTCAAACCATTCGGCACAGTGTTCACTGCCGCAACGGCACAAGCTGCTTATGTTCGTGGTATAATAGTTCATTGGTATGCCAGCTCTATGCCACGAGTGCACTTGTGCAAAATTTTTGATTCCAAAGTTCAAATCGAAAAATCAAGAGTGGGTTGATGACGCAAATCACAAAGAACCGGCTCAACCGGCAACTTTCTTGATGCGCGGCTGCTGGTTGTGATTAGTTGATTCCATGAGGTCGGGCGAACTCAAGGTTAGGAGCTCGATTCTACGGACAGGTGATGAACGATACACACAGTTGCGGAAGGAAGACGCCCTTGATCGAGAACATGGAGAAATGGTGTAAAGGTAATTCACGGCAGAGAGGAGGAGGTTAAGTACGGCCGCTCCCGTTTAACGGGGACAAAGCCGGATTGAAACCGGAATACTACAAACAACAACATCCGCGGCGTGACAAAAGACGCATTGCTGTTTGATCGCTGGCGCAGCAGGCAAGCAGAAAAATGTCGATATGCACGCGGTTAATAACAGTAAGGGAAGCTGCAACGACAGTCAGTCGTGCAGCACTTTTTCAGATAAGTCATGATCTGAGTACGAGGTATTCAGTTTCGGAAAAAGATTGTAAGGCGAGTTTAGCGACGACTGAACGGCGATTTCCTTTGCACTTCTTGGCAAGCGCATCCTTCCAGTATAAACATTTCTCGTTCCCAAGCGTCACGATTTGCTGCTGCTTTGGAACTAAAATTCGATGCACAAGTTGGACAAGATGTGTCGGTTGACATTTGCAAGTAGTCAACTTTTACGTTGGCTTAAAACCTGGGCATTGGCGGTGAAACGTTCAGAATTTAAGGACGCATTCAATACATCTTTTTCGTTCAACAATATGTGCTTCACGATGCCATCGACGTTAATCCAATAGATTTTACCGAGCTTAACGTAAAGTATTTTTTTCTCTACGGCATTAAACAATCAGCAACAGCAGAGATTTGTTGAAATCGACAAGCTGCAATATCGACTGACACTGGCACTAAACAAAATGCACGGGTTGAAGTCTTGACTTTACCCACCGGACATCCCAGTGTGCTGCGCATCACACCTGTAACTTATCCAAAAGTTTAACAAAGAAAAGACAAATTATGGAAGTGATGGTGAAAAGGCACGATACCAACGAACATAGAATTACTCTCATAACCGCGTTCTTAGAGAAAGTTGAGCACTTACGATTCCTGTACGCGTTGTTTGAATTCGACCGGATTTTCATGCATCAGGTTCTGAGCATCGCTTAGCGCGATACCAACTGGATAGTAACCCCCGTTGTATGGGTTATGAAGTGAGGTCTGGTCCGACCCGAGGTCGACTAGCAGCTCGCCCGTCTCGTTGTATTCCTTAACCAGTCTTTCCCTGGAAGGAAAGAAATGGAATTAAGCCAGTATGTCCCGAAAGAAGAGTGGACAAAGGAGAAAAAAGGAGACCTAAACAGGGTGATTACCCTATGGAAAACACACGATGAACTTTGAAACGTGTTTACATTTTGTACATTTATGAAAAACACTGTATTTCCATGAAAGACTGAAAAGATACCTGCAACAAATATAGTTCTTTTTAGCAAGTACAACTAAAAGTTTGAGGAGCATTTAATGCCAGCGTAGAAATGCGAATTCAAATTACTCACCACAAATCAACAACGTTTCCAAGGTAACCAATGCTGACAGGCTGACCGCTCATGCGGAACTTCTTGATCAAATTAATTACATCATCCAGATTTGAACTCTTTTCTACCACCCACCCTTGCTCGTACCTTTTATTCAGAGCGTTCTCGTCGACCTGCAACGTAACANACATAACAGTGAAAGAGCGCTCGTGCTCTGACAAGGTAATTCAATGCTTTGTATGTGTTTACGATCGTTTGAATTAAAAAATTGAAAGCGATGCAAAATATGACAGAAGCGAATAAGATGTTACAGGGAAAATAATGGGGATGATACGAATTCAAAGGTCTTAAAGTGCTCTACTAGAATATCTTTGCCTTTGTAAGGAACTGCATGATTACGTCACTGCTTTACAAAGACTTAGGGCTAGGCTGAGTTACTGTTGGTTTTCTTACACAGACTTCAAGTTCGATTTGTACGTGTGGATTTTTAGGTAAGGATTTTAGACACTGTTCTGGTAATAGTTTATGTGGCATGGATTGACGTGAAACTGGGATTGTTTTTGGGGAAAATTGCTACTTGGCTAAAACAAAATTGCATTTCATGTCTGTGTAATCAAATTTTAAATCGAACCCATTTTTAATTAAACCTTATCTGGAGAAAGTTTCCGTTACTTTGGTTAAATTTTTTCGATTGTTTAATTGTTAGACTGTCTATAATGCACATAGCGTTCAGCACAAATAAACTTTCAATGGTGGAGACTAGTATTGTTGCAACCTCTCCGGTGGCGTTGCGTTGATTGTGTGATTCACCACGAACGGGATGTGCGTGAAGAATAAAACCATTATATAAGTAGCGCGAGCAAGCAATAGTAAGAGAGATTGCGAGCATGATCTTTATTGTTGCTTGCTGCCACAGTGCGAAGCTTTGTGCACATGCCGCTCGGGATTTCCGATCGCAACAGTATCAACATCAAAAATTTTGCTGGCGTCCCCAAAGTTGCAAGATTGGGTCCGAATCTTACACCAAACCTTTGGCAAAAAGAAACTAACATTGAAAAACCGCATTTGCGCAACAGGGGAAATATGAAACCGACCGAATTTTGTTTTCGCAAACGTAACTGGTAAAGACATTTAAGCTGTCCAGGGTAGGAAAGTGTATGCAGGTGCTTTGACCTTCTCACCTCTTACTGAGAGAAATTTATTCCAACCCTACGGCAAGTTGCATTTACTTGAATGGTTACGTTTCATCAGCACAACCAGGATTTTTCCATCTGGTGGTTTCCACGCGACCACGTTCTGTTGATCGTCGTCGCAAGTAAATATACGTTGGTAATTAATATTCAAGACGATTAATGTCCAAAGAAGTTTNATTAGTTACTTGNATCTTGCTATCACGTCACCAAGTACTTCATGAATATTGTTTCATCTTGCGTGCACTTTAGTTGAGAACCGCAATTATTCGAAAAAAATGCACAATTCCTTCCAGAAATTTCCAAAATCAATCAAGTTATTATTTTTTTGTAAACACACGAAAACTTGGAATATATGTCCCGATCGCGTGTAACATTGGCAAGAAAATGTGATGAAACGTGGTGTCCGAGAAAAGATCGGCTGATGCATTTGTGTGCCATTTTCGTGGGTCCTGTGGAGTGTACGATCACAGAACGACAAAAATGCTTCTAGCGACATTTTTTCTCTCAAACTGCAATGAGGCGCATTTCGCCGACCAACGCAGCGGCACTGAAGCATGACGGCACGTAGGAAACAAAAGCTTTTCTTCTGCAGTACCTCAGCAACGACTCCGACGCAACCAGCTATGACGGACGCTTTGGCTTGCGCACCGCTCATTCCTCCCAAGCCGCTAGTCACGAAGACCTTGCCTTTGAGGTCGTCCGCATCGAGATACCGCCGTCCTGTTGTTTGTAAGAAAAGACACACATGTCGCCAAACAGTTCAGACAAGATGGGTGGAAAAGAACTACACGTTTCATTCCAACAAAAGTGCTTCTTATATGTATTTTTGATGTATGAACACTACCAAGTTGGAGCATGTGCAGCAAATGGAGCTGTAAACTATAAACCGTCATATAATCGTAGAGCTTCTTAATAGTTAAATGCTGGTATACCATGACTGATCAAAGTTTCGGGCTGTTTCATGAAAGGAAATGTTGCGTAGTAGTCAAAAGTTTTATTTGATATATTTTCCAATAACTTCTTGCCTTTTATTCGTTTCCAAACAATCTCGAAACGCTGATGACCGCATGTTTCCGTTAAATACAGGGCTGGGGTCACAAGACTTATTCAGCGTCATATAAATCAATCGATGATCATACACCATGCCGTCAAAAATTATAACACGCTTCATTTTTCAACTGGCAGGCCGGATTCAAAAGCTTTTCGACATTTCAACATGGCAACCAGGTAAAAGAGTTGAATGCAGCAAAACGGATTGAGCTTTCCACTCTGAACACCTATTCATTTAAAACTGAATGGGAAAGACAATTTTGCACACATCCGATATTAACACACCTGCATTCAACAAAGTGATTGTGGTGCCATGAACGATACCCTGAGGACCGATGTAGCAATAACTTCCAGCAGTCATCTGGCCATACATGGACACACCCATTGCAAACATCCTGTTATATTCTTCTTGAGATGAATAGTTTGGAATGACCATGCCTGTAACACATCACAAAAACCAATGTAGTATCGAGTAAAAAAAACAAATAACTGAGTTTTGGTGCTAAGTTCGTGGCTACCCAGACAATTTCACGTTAAATAGTTATATTTTGGGTTTCAGACAAAAGCAACCAACGGCAGGTTGCAGCCAGAACTACACTTCTCTTGGAAGTGCTGAAACCCAATTCTTTTGACCAAAAACTATTTTCTACTCACAAACAGCTGATCGTTTGTCCAATACTAAGATTGGAAAGCAGACAGCTAGACATGGTACAAATAATTTACAGTGGGACCTCCGCATATGCTTACATGACGGTAGGACAAAGCAATGATAAAACGCTACGTATATTCATGAAGCAAGTTTTACAACCAGGAATTTTATCACAATTTCGATGATTTAAGACAAATGCTACGCGCTAAGAAAAATAAAATGGATTAAAACAGCATCTATTGACAATGATTTTCTGACTTCAGTTACCATTGGTGATCACGACACGTGGAGATGGCGGTAAGCTTGGAAAAAGACCTTGGGGATGCCCTGAACACATGACAAGCGTCTGTTCCTCCGTCATAGTTGACAGATAGTGCATGACGAGAAGAAACTGCAAATGATCATTTCGTCGAGTTGCATATNTTGAAAAACAAGCCACCTAGTGTATCTGCACTTATACCACTGTTTCCGTTCAGTGCATATAACTTTTCTTTTATTTTTGAAGTAGTTTAACGTTCATACGCCTTGTGCTTAAGCCCAAGTAGTCTTCATACTTTCAGAAGAATTCAGAAAAGAAGTTGGCGCATCAATTTAGAATAAACAACTTCTATTTTCAGATGATCTTCAAACCACCGAATGACTAAAATTTGTAGCTTCTGACAAGATTTTCAATTTCGACTTTAAAAAATACGAAGAGCTGACATGTCACATTTCAAAACCCGGTTTTCTATCTGTGAAAAGGCTTGTTACATCTTATATCTTAAATGAACCTACAGCAGAGAGACCGATGTGATGCTGCGATCATACCTGTGCCCAGTTGCTGAAAACTTGACCGTTTCCACCATACGTTACAAGTTCTTCTGGAAACTGTGAGCAAATGAAAAATATGAAACAGGAAATTATGTCACGATTTTCCAACCAACGACGAGAGCAATCGATTGCTAAAAGTTGGTAGTTGAGCTGATATTTGCCTTGATTTTTCAGAAACAATTAGTTACCACGTAATAGGTTGAAAACTACCACTGAACTTTGTCTTACGCGCAGTACTTGTAGGACAACAGTAGCTCAAACACGCCACCACAAAACTAGTATTCACGAGTTAGATTTAAACATATTGATCAAAATTAGCAGCCAAATGCAATCACACTTTTTTCGGATGGCATGCAACGCGACAGATTTATTTAAAAAGCAGACCAAAGCCTGGATAACGCTTTTTGTCGGGGCGGTTGAGGTGAACACTCTTGCCCAAGGAGCGCTACGGCGAGTTTCAACCTTTCAGTTGAGATGCAGACACGCTACCACTGAGCTGATCTCCGCCCATCACACATCGACAACCGCAAAATGAAAACTACATCACGTTAAGGTCGCTACATTCAACAATTACATGCTACTGCATGGTGACAACTTTCTATAAACTCGCACCAAAGGACAAACATTGTGATTCCATTTCACCAGAGAATGAAATATTTGTGGTTCTGACAAAAAGTTTTTTCGACTGGAGTTTTGCAAAAGTTTTCAGGCATTTACCATATCTAATTAATTCATTTGCTGAGGTGAAAAGAGTACATATATTCTCTTCCTATTTCTTAACACATGTGTCACACAAAACTTTTGAGATTGGCGAAATATGAAACATACTTATTAATGAGACTCAACCAAACTCAAAACTCCACCACTCAACACCAAAGTGAATGCACAAACCCTTGAACTACTTTCTAATCAAAAGAATACATGCATAGCGCAAACAACCAAACTTCTAACCTGAGCAACCTGGTGGTCCAAGTTGTTCATGATCATGTGCATAATTGCAGCAGCTTGCTTTGTTCTGCAGGGATAAAGCTCAATTGGATAAGCTCTGAAAAGAGTAAATTTAAACATCATTTCTTGAGAAACATGAGCAACAATAGCACTTTAACATGACTTGGGGAATTTAGTTAAAGGGAATATTGATCACATCGCTGAAAATACAAAATCTTACAAAAACTACCTCATTTGTATGCCTGGAAGCAACCTATACACATAAATGTGTCCATATTCATCCATCTCATGAGAAAATTCTTTTGCCAAAAGATCATGGTGCTGTGGTGGGAAGTACCTCAATGCATTTTGTATAGCTATCTGCAAAAGAAAAACATTAAATGGATATTTACATGCAATTCCTCAGTTCCAGAAACCGACTTTAAATGTAGTGAAAAAGGTTGGTAAGTTTCTCAGGCACTGTGGATCAGCATAAAAAGCCCATTAGGGGTCTGCCGGCTTCAATGCATTGTACTACGTTCTGTTTTGTTTGTTTTTATCAACCTGCGTTCTGCAGTGTGTGTGTTCATACTATGGGCTTTGTGTCTGCTCATAAAAAATAAATGAATAAATACAATAATTTTTCTAAAGAAAAATTTTGCTATCCTCTGCAAAACATCTCCAAACATGGAATTGGTGCAATGTGGAATGGTAAGTAAGGCTTCATGATAGAACTCAACAATTGATGAAATAATATGAAGCACAGGTGTCATAGCAGAGGAACAATTGTCACACTGTATAGTAAGTTTTACAATGCACATATACAAGAAAGCACCACACAGCACTATGCGGATAGTAGCAAATTTCTTTTGATAGGGATAAGGTGGCAATTACTGATGCACCTTCTTCATTATGACTAATGGCAGATTTCATATGAGGGAGTTTAATCTGTCACATATGCCTAAACCGTTGCACACGAATAAACTAAAAGCTGTGTCCGTGTTTCATTCAGTGTGCACCAATGTAGTCAGGAGCCTATCGGAGTAATACATATAGCTGTGTATAGTAGCATTGCAGAGTGATATGTTCTGTGCTTCAACGTTGAGGTACGGTATGTGCTAGCTACTCATGGAACCGCATGTGCTGCTCATTGCAATTGTTGTTGGATTATTACATAACATGGTGAGTTTTCAAAAAAATTGTAACTAACAGTTGAATAACTAATGCTGTTTACCACATAAAATATGTCCTAGGTGAGACAGCACAACCAAATTCATACATTAGGTGCACTGCATTATATGGCAGACTTTTAAGGTTTGAGAAAATTAAAAGACTAAGTGTGCTGTATGGTCTGAAAAATACAGTAGAAAGACTTCAGTGCATCAATTGACGTTGACACAGGATTGCAGTTGAATGTGGAGGTATGGCAATGCCAAAATCAATTGGCATAGCCCCCCACTCAACACCAAATCAGCTTACACATTTCTGTATCTTTGCAACATACAATGTCAGTATCATTTGTATGTCAAGGCATATCTTCTTTACATTCGGTACTAACGCTTCATTTGCAGCATTGACCAATGACCATGTTGTCTGAGTAAGAACAAAATGTCTGCGAAAATGTTTCATGCTAACATACTAGAGATTTTATTTCTACTATGGATCAGCAGTTGCCCCAACATTGGAAAATGTAAATGGACTGAGATGGAAAATGGGGTTACCAGATCATCTGCCGCTCAGGACCAATTGCATACATGCAGTGTTCTACCATTTCATCCTGGGCTTATGTCACGGTCAACAAGCCGCTTTGTTTCTGGCAGTCTGCTTACAACATTCAGAATATCTTTTTATGAGCCTGTTGCGAAATATAAGAAAATGCACTGTTGAGGAGGATCCAAGATGATCTGGTGAGCAAGAATTTGGTTCTTCCTGAAATGGAAAAATTCATAGGTTTGGTGGTTGTGCGTGACATGATATGAGGACACAACTTTCTCATGAAAATTTATGGGGTCAGTCAAAGGGATGTGCAATGTTTCGACAAACTATGCCAAGAAACAAAACTTTAGGACTTATGAGATATTTCCCGTTTTATCTGAAGATGGAAAGGTGAAGGGATCTTTTGTATGATAAATTTGCTCTTGCTTCAAAACTTGAAATAGCTGTGTATCAAACTGCCAAAAAGTATTCATTCCTCAATACAATATTACAATGAATCAGCAGTAGTTGTCAAGTAAGGCACGTTGCAAATTCATCCAGTACATGGTTTGACTGGCAGCGGATGTTGAAAAAATATTTATTCGACCTTGTTCCTTGCGTAAGAAGAGATGAAGCATAGAGCCTAGACTGAGTGGGCCTACTGATGTTGTTTGGAAAGTAACGGACCTAATTTTACAGCAAGATTACAATGTAACATGTGATTTTTTCACCTCACTTAATCTTGCACTGTGGCTCTCAGAAAAGAAGTGCAGTCTTGTTGGAACAATGCAACAAAACAGGAAGTTTCGGAAGAGTACAAAAAGAAAAAGGAGCTGCACAAAACAGACGTGTTTCCGAATGGTAGTCAAATACCTAGCATGCTTACATTATACCAGTGCAAATCAATGAATAACATGACAATTTTTAGTAGTCTGCATCTAAATGCTAAATTTCAAGCAATGAAAATCAGAAAAAGAAACCCGACTCAGTACTCTCATGCAATGACACCAAAGTAGGAGTTGATGTATATGATCAAACAACAACAAGACTTGGGAAATAGACAGTAGCCCGTTCATGTATTTTATGTTATTGATATTTTTCATATCAAGAGTTGGATCATTTAGAAGTTTGTCTGCCACAGCAATATAAGCCACAGAGAAAGCATACAAAGAGTGGTAGAAGAACTGACAGGGAATATAGCAATTTTGTCTAAAAAGCGTTCAGCCAACTTTTGCGACCTCCAAAACTCTAACACTACATCTGTAGTCAAACAACAGTTCACATGCTCTACTTCAAAATGCAGAAATTGCTCTACTGATACCTTTCAACGCTGTGAGAAACCTGTGGCTGGTACCTGTGTGAGTGTCAATCATTTGCTTGAACAAAGTACGCTTAGCAAATGTCAGTTGCTTTACAAAACTACCAGTTCTAAGTTAAGTTTTTTTTTATTTCCAAATGAAAAAGGTGAAATCTGTTGAAAGTAGTTTACAAAAGAAAAATAACACTTTCTGAATAAAAGATTTCTGCTATTTAAAAAACATAACGTCAATTGACATGCTTGCAAATCATTTAGCAATACATTTTGCAAAAAAGATGTACCAACTAGGGAGGTGGTTGCTATAATACATCACAATGATATTGCACAAGTAAAAAATGACATCGAAGCAGGTGGTACAAAATAAGCTTTCTCATGCCTCAGATTTTTTCATAGCTTTTCTAGCTTGTAAGTTATGGTCAAAAGATAAATGGGAAGCCACAAAGCAGTTTCAAGCCAGACGCCACTTCTTGTGCTACGTAAATAATTGTGGCCAAACACAACACTGTTTGGCAACACCAATTTGCATGCTAAGGTATGAGACACGACGTGACAGAGCTACATGCAAAGGGTTAAGCTAAATGTCTCACAATGAATATTTGAAACTTTGACCAAAACAATTTACATGCTTTTGTGCATCACTGAGCACCCCATCCCATTTTTGTTAGCGGTTTATGTCAGAACCTGATGTTAGAATGTCTTCATTTCTCTTCCACTGCTAGATTCTTGTATGCTGTTGAGTGAATGCAGATATAGATAGGTTGCTGTTTCCTCTGAAATGCAAACCGTTTTTGTGTTATTTGATTAGTCTTGTGATATGGACTATGAGTCTGAGGCAAATACCTTAATGAATATATTGTATTCCTCCTTAGAAGTTTGTGCAAGCAGCGATAAATCAAAATTATGCACCGTGGGTGTTAGACTCCAGCAATGTGTGTGTTATCACTGCTCCTCTTCATAGTCTACATGAATTTGACAGACAGTATCAGCTGAGTCAGCAAGGGTGTCACTGTTGCAAACTAGAAGACCAATCATTTGCTTTTTATGAGCAATTTGGTATTGTTTGCTTCTTCTCAACAGTGTCTTCAACATGCACATGATTGGTTTTCAGGTTCATGCAATCAAGCAAGAATGAAAATCAGTACTAAAAATACTCAAGACCATGTCTCTCAAGAAACCCAAGAGAGTGTACGCAGCAATGCAATGCAGTAGGTAGAGAAGTTGAGGTGCCTTGGAGATATTTTTTTAAATGACTGAAAAAATTAGATTATTTTGGCCATAATGTCTGAAAATATAGACTAATGAATTCTGTTGCAAATTTAAATACTATTATAGGACATCTGACTGACATGTCTCAGTGGAAAAAACAGTCTTGGGGTGGTATTCATGAGCAGTGTTCCCTTTAAGAAAATTGTACACTGACAAAAATGTTTGCTTCGTTGCGCACTAAGTGCATGCAATTGCGCAACCATGCAGACACACAAACAATGAAGCGTTCCAATTGTTAAAAGGGCTATGTGATATATGTACAGTATAAAATTTCGTATGTTTGCAGTACGTGAGAATGAGATAGCACTGCGCAAATTGTCTAGTGCAACTGTGCATGTGTGTGGATGCACAGTTTGCGCATCTCAGAGTGAGCACTGTTCATGAGTGACAGAGGATGGAACAAGGAGATAATACACAGATTAACAAGCATATGCAGTTCTGCATTAGCTTTATTGCTCTGTGGTTATAAAACGGGAGCTTTTAAACACTGCATTTCTGTCAGTTTTTAAATCAGTCTTTGTTCCACTCTTCACCTGTGGTCATGATCTTGGGTAATGACTAAAAGAATACTATCTCAAGTACAGGTGGCAGAAATAGGATTTTTGTGAAGCTTTCAGGATGTGACAATTCATGACCAAGGGTGCAGCTGTGAAATTCATATAGAATATCAAGTCACTTCTCTTTCAATTCAAGAGATCCCAGTTATGTTGGTTCAGCCACGTGTCCAGAAGGTCCCAGGAAAGCTTGGTGAGGCAAGTCCTGCTGGCTACATCCATGAAAAACCAGCTCAGATGTCATCTCAGCAACAGCTGAATTGATTTTCGGCCACTGCATCTCCAACCTTGTTTTGCTTGGTAAAATCTTGGTATGGATCAAGTAGAATTATCTGAGATTGCTATTAACCAAGTAGAATTACCTGAGATTGCTATTAACCATGAGGTATTTTGATTTCTCTTAGGCCTGCTGCCCTTGCGATCCTTCCCAGAAAAACAGCAGGCATGAAAGTGAATGAATAAATTTTCTAACATGTTACAATTCCGCATTCATGATAACATTATCCTGCATTAGCTTTGGTAGCCAAGGGTATTTGTATCATTCACAAGGAACTCTAAGAGACACGAGGATAAATTATAGACCTGGCATTTCAGAATAGTGAATCTGGATATATTTGGATCTGAAACCGAACTGAAAATTTGAACCATGCAATTGGATTCAGTATATATCTTTCACATGTGACTTTTACACACAGCCAGTGTGTTTTAATTTCTGCATGTCACCATTATGCTTCTTTGTTTTTCATAAATCACTCCCACCACATGTAAATAGCAATCATCACATGTTGCACACACATGAGAAAATGAAGTATGTCACACAAACAGACACACATTTGTGTGTGCAACATCACGCACAGGTGTTTTTCAATCCACCCTGTGCATTTCTCTTGTGTAATTATCACTGATGTCCAAGTTGAAATTGAACTTTTTGGACCAAATACCAATCTCGTTTAACAGGTAAAAATTTGAAAACCTTATAGTGTACTGCACTATGATAAATTTGTGTTTTGATTACCGTATTTTACGGACCATAAGGCGCACCCGAGTATAAGGGGCACTGTCAATAAATTGCTTTGAATAGTTTTTTGTTCATACATAAGGCGCACCGGGCTATAAGGCGCAACGTATTTTAAGGATCTTAAAACGATTC
>JGI24021J15306_10002078_pt1 | contig 21004 bp, 9 predicted proteins | sample Ectturendosymbi1_FD_15306 | JGI IMG/M metagenome (IMG submission 15306)
CTGCAGGCAAAGGAGGGGACATGAGTGAACTGCAAGCTCATCACTGCATGACACTACAACTGTGAACCTGACTCTTGTGCAGTGTAAGTTTCATACAAGCAAAAAACTGTCATTGCAAGAATCACATCAATTAATCGGAAGTGAGATACCCACTTCAGGTTTTTCCAGAAATATTTGGTTCCTAATCCCAATTTCAAGGCGGGGGGCAAATGCCCGTTTTGCCTCCCCTGCCCTGCGGACGCCCATGCAATCACTGACTATTTTATATCAGGCTCAATAAACAAGGCCACCTCATCTAATGAAACGAAGAAGTGTTTTTGACTAATTGTTAGCATAAGCTTAATTTTAACATCTTTAGCGAGTAATGTGCAGTACAAAAGTATTTTGGCGATGATTTTTAATGAAATCAAGTGTCATTTCAACACCTCTTTAGGTCTGGTGGGGGGATGCATCCCCTGTACCCCCCCGTGTCCGCGTCTGATACTTTTTGCTTGTTAATTTGTCGTTTTAATGCAAATACCACCGGGTGAATTTGTATGCAATTTTCAAGGAACATTGTAAATGGGGCAAAAGTAATAATTAGGTTTTGGTTGGAATCTGGATGATCGTCTGCATCTAGGAACCATCTCCCTATTTTTCGCAGACCTTTCGTCTACTACGCATGTTCAAGATTGTGTGCCCTGACAGTTCAGTTTATCCACAACAGAAGCCTTTATTTCGTCTGCTATGACTGATCAGCGCATGCACTGACCACGACCGCATTGCCTACATCACGTGTCGACAACCTTTTGCTTACTGTGTGCCGACTTTAAGGTTTCAAATCATGCAGTGTGCCAACAAGATGTGTATTTTTTATTATTTTTTATACAAGCCAAGGTCAATATACCTTTTGTGTGAATCATAACAAAATTGATAAGTAACGTGGAGCCTAAGCGTGCCACTGAAAATTGCTTGGCTAGCCGTGGGTGTCACGCGTGCCGTAGGTTGCCGACCCCTGGCCTACATCATACCAATTTCTGTAGCATGATAAAACTGTTGCACGAGCTCGAAAACAGTAGTTCTTAACAAAGAAGCATTCAAGCGTTTGACAATGTTTCAGCAAGGTAAAAGGAAAACTAAATGTTTGCTGGACGTCTATACAAAAAAAACGAAAGTTTTCTTGCGTACTTTATGCGCATTCTCAATTCTTGCCTACAGTTTAGCAAGATCCGATTTTACAGACTGGAATGTGCGTCAGCCAGTCCAACCGCACACTTTCTATGCTCAACTGCTCGTATCTGACATGACATCAGCGCAGCCTCATTTTGCAGTTGCAAATTGCTCTGATGTAGTGATGAGCATGTTTTACTTCCCTGTTTTAACACGCAGCCTGATATGTTTGCAGTTATGAACTGCTGTGTCGTAGCGTTGAGTTTATTTTCCACCAATATCCTAACTTGGAACGCTGATAGTTTATATTCAGTGCACTGACGCATAAAATAAGGGAGTGCGTGTAGAAGTACAGAATATGTATATTATGTCAACAAACTTCGCCAAAACGTTGGTTTGGAAACGCGAATATGACATCAAATTGTGACGTCACAAACAGCGCACACCAAATACAAATGACCACCATATGCCACTGAATGAACCCCCCCATGAACATTTTCTGCATGCATACCCCACTGTTTTCCATCCATATTTGGTAGGGGCTATTTGGCACCATCCATATTTGGTAGGGGCTATTATCGGGTTATTACCTTTAGTATCCGTTCGTTACCCTTAGTGAACTTTCGAAGTCCCAGAGTTGCGCCAAACTGTACTTTGAACCTTTGTTGATCGTTGTTTAACAGAGTGTTCACTTTCAACCATTGTTTCTTGTCTTCTGTTTTGAAGAATCCTTTTCTTGGATTTCTGACTTGTGGATTTTGTCCTTTGACATTTTTGTAACTCAATTTGTATTGGAGTTGCGAAGCGACCTCAACAATTGCAACTTTAGCGATGTTGGCTTTGTTCTTAAAAACAAAAACCATAAATTGACATGAGTGCATGAATATGTACAAAATAGAAGCTTTTCGGAAATGTTGACGAGAACATTTTAACATCTTTTATGAAAACAGTGGGAAAGCTGACAAATTTTTCTTGTCTTGAGTATCGTTGTCTTTGTTCTTGGTTTTGGATGCAGTTCGACTTCAGTCTCAAAGGTTCAACCTAGGTTCGGTCTTGGTATTGGAGGGATTACACAGCGGGTAATTCAAATTTGATAATGCAAGTCAGAGATAATGGGATAGTGGATTTTTACTATCCGATCCTATCCTGTTTTTGAAAAATGATATCCATATCTGATCCGAATCCTTTTTGGTTGAAATCACACTATCCGTATCCGAAAACTATCCGAAAGTGTATTGCGATGCACAACATACTTTTTTGTGCTATGTCTATTTTTCCTTGTTAGGCGAAATAATTACTGGAGCTAGTTTGCCTTTATCTAAACACGATTGGTTGAAGTAGTCACATGACAAGTTTGGAACGCATATCCTGCTTAGTTGACCATGACATCTGTAACAGCTCAGTCCCAGCTGCATGGATGATGGTTGTCATGGTTTCAGGTGTTACAACGCATTCAGGTAGTGTTCAGGGCCGGCAAGCAGTTAACGCAGCTTCTTGTTTGCACTAAGTAAACTGTAGGCTAAACCCTAACTCTAAACACTGAACCCCTAAACCTAAAACTTGACCTTTAACCTTTACCACAAACCCTGATTCCTACCTTAACCATAAACTCTTTAACCCCAACCAATTGTCACTGCGTATCATGCTTGTCATATGACCACTTCAACCAATTGTGTTCAGATGAAGGCAAAATAGTCCCAGCACAGGTTTTGCCTCATGAAGCAGAATAGACACTACCTGAATGCGTTGTAACACTGTGAGCCCTGTCATGCTAATAAACAGAAAGTTTGACATACCTTGCAAGCATGACATATCGCGTAATCTAAGTAGTTTTCCGAGTCAATTGCATCAAACAGCAAGCTAAAGCTTTGCCACACAATCCCATCGCCACGGGGCTTTGGTGGGCTTAGCCCCTCCGAAACAAACCTCCAAGCAACCCCCCCATAAAATTAAAATATGAAGCACTATGAAACAGTGACGTTTGTTCAAATTTCAGAATGTCAAGCCCCACTGCACAAATGAAAAGCTCTCCTACAGAAGACTTTCTCGTGACGGTTCTGTTGCCACACCAAGTTTTTCATCAGCCATTTTTTGGTGACAATGGTTAGATTTTAACACCATCCACGAGTTGACATTCAAGTTTTATTCATTAATTCTACCCATTGTTGCACTTTAACCAGGCCTAACTACTGTTGCAACCCCTCGGTGGTGTTGCGTTGATTGTGTGATTCACCACGAACGGGATGTGTGTGAAGAACAACACCGCACATATATGTGGCGCGAACAAGGGATAATGGAGTGATCCTGGCATGTGAACTCTATTATTGCTTGCTGCCACGGTGCGAAGCTTTGCGCATATGCCGCTCGGGATTTCCAATCGCAACAAAATGGTGCGGTGACCAGGATGTGAAGGTCGTGCGGAGTTCAGCCTTCACACAAACAACGTGCGATCGCTGCGGTTCGTTGTAAAAATAAGGGGATGTTGTTGCAACCCCTCGGTGGTGTTGCGTTGATTGTGTGATTCACCACGAACGGGATGTCCGTGAAGAACAACACCATACATACATGTGGCGCGAACAAGGAATAATAGAGTGATCATGGCATGTGAATCTATTGTTGCTTGCTGCCACGGTGCGAAGCTTTGCGCATATGCCGCTCGGGATTTCCGGTCGCAACACTACATAGCAATGCTAGTGCACAAACCAAAACAGCATTCAAAACAATACACTGGCTTAAAATATGTCATTTATATTGAAATGACTGGTTAAAAATTCAGTCTAACAGGTCAATATCCCCAAACAACAATTTTGCATATCATGATCATGTTTTAAAAATAAGCTATTTGGCCTGGTATCATCCAACAACCAGTTAATGCAGGCTCGTGTAGCATGGGCGTGAAGACTGAAAGGGCTGGTGTAGACTGCAGATCATATTAAAAGAGCAAGAGTGCTCTAGCTCGTCTAGACTACAGATCACAGGAGGCGTACACTAGCTAGCCTTAGCCCAGGTACGCAGCAAACAACGTCTTTCATGTGTACTGAAAGAGCCCTATCTTGCCACACCAGGAACAGGTTCATGCTGACAAACTTGGCTTGTCCAATTAGCAGATTAAGAGGGGGAATGGGACTACACTACGGTTCAGAGATTACACCATAGACAGACTCGGAGTCATGGCACAGAAGCCTGAAGAGATGCTTCTGAAGATAATAAATTAATGATTGTGCAATGTGCAACTTTTTCCAAACGTCTGAATCCTCGATATGTCGATAAAAGCGTTTCGGATATATTGATCCGTATCCGGTTCCCGTTTGAAATCAATTTTTGGATATCCGTATGCGGTTGCAAACTCCCTGTCCTCCCTGCCGGATATCCAACCGGCAAACCGGATAGTGATTATCTCTGATGCAGGTGAGGTATTCGGAAACGACGGCGTGAAAATACAGATAAAACAAACTAGTGAGCAAGGAGAAAACCTGCGTCTTGTTTTGAGGATAATTTTCACACAAACGTGCATTTCCTGGGAGAAACGTGGATGGTTGGGAAGGAATTGCGCCAAATGCCTTTTTAGACCCACCACTGACATTGCTTCGTTGGTCGGAAAACTGTGTAGTGTGTAGAACTTGCATTTCTGTTCCATAAATCCAACGTAGCTCGGCTCCAATCTTTTTAACTAGCTACAGCTGGAAATAAGTAAATGCGTTGCATGAATTCACTGAAGTGAAAAACAAACTGGGAGCTCAATTGCAATGAGCTCTGAGGCTATGTTCTGTACTTACCGAACGTAAACTGATAGACATGCGGTAGGCCTATAAATAGTGCAGTAATGAATTAAGATCAACGAGAGGTTGATATGAAAAAAACCTGCATAGTTTCATGCATCTTTCGTGCTTAGAATTTCTTGTCTTAGAGCAGTTCTCTTAATTAACCTGGGGTCTGTGGCGTAAACCCTTAATTTAACAGTTTAGCCAGGGGTCCATTGAACTTGAAGATGAATGTGTTTTAGGGGTACGTAAACCAATATCCTATCAAGAAAATCGTCTGGTTTTTATCCACTTATTTGGGTCATTATTCAGCTTTAGCTCAATCGTACCACAACCCAGGACTGTAGTCTTACCTCTCATGTGCAAGTCAACTGACCTCTTTTTATTTGATCTTGGTGACAGTAATTAGCAGCAGGAAGAAGCTTGAAATTTGTTTCTTTCCAGGGCGGTTGAGGTGCTCACACAAAGAAGTGATCAAATCTAGTATAATCAAGAAAACGTTGACAAAATGAAGGGTCCAAACCGGTTTTGGCCGGTGCAGTGAGTGAATTGAAAAGGCCCAAAGGGTCAACAGCAACAAAAATTTGAGAACCACTGTCTGGAATGGAGATATGCTTTGGTAACTGGAACTTACTTCAATGCCTGTGTCAACCTTCAAACTGTGGTATTGGACCTTACATATATCAATACTGTAATAAAGTAAGCTTATCAGCTATGTATGTGATGGCTTTTCTATAAATTTACCAAGTTCCATTTTGTTAATAGTGTTTACATCTGTGAATGTGACAGATCAAGGAGTTCCTCAGGCATGTAAGCACTCAATAAAGTATTATCACAGCATCCAAAGACATGTCAACTCAGAATGTTGCTAATTTTCCTACTGCAATTCAAACTTGGTTGATTTATTAAAGGATGATTTATAAATTAAAAGAAAAGGAGCTGTTTTATTTGAAGCTGCTTTTCAGAAGTTGTTCATTATGATCATAATCATATGACAAATGGCCAAATGAAATCAAAATAAGTTTCTATATTAACACATGATGAAGTTTCATCATGGATGAAAGTTTTAGGACCCATACTAATACATTTTGTTAAATGCACAGCTCAAGCTTATTGGTCCTCCCATTTCATCAGCTGTTGCATGCACTCATAATTTTTTTTCTATATTTATACAAAAAAGCCAAAAGTAGTGACAGTCAGAAAACAATATTTGCACATGCAAATCATGAAAAAATAACAATTACCCATATCCACGGACCATATTAATGGTCATGATAGGGTAAGTACCATCGATGAAATAAAACATTGTAAACATATAGAAAACCATTAAGCTAAATAATTGGAAAGAATCAGTTACAAGGTTCACACAAAAACAGCATGCAGGACAAATATGGTGACAAGAAAACATTCACAGCAACAATATATAAAGGGCAGAAAATAACACAATTAAAAAGAAAGTATGAGAGACAATTGTTTTATAGTACATACACAATATACATCAACATAATGCAGATGATGGTGGACAAGCAATGGGTGTAGAGCTGAAGCATGTACACGTGCCTCAACTCTTGCATTCAGACATGTGAGACATGCACTCAGAAATGTCGAGATCTACCATTGAGATGAAATGGCATAGCCTATCTATAGGGCATTTCTTAGCCATAAGCATGCTTTATACAGGATTCTTACAGAGTCTAGACAAGTATGGAAAATGTTGGTCATTTTCCTGTTTGGAAAAGTCAGGAAATGTTTTTTTTTTGTCTGTTAGGGTTATCACGGAAAAAGAAAATAATTTTTCAGACTTGATCTTTTTATATGTACTTTCATAATATTTTATTCAAGATTGATAAATTCACTTATATCAAATGTTGTACTGTTTATATTGAACCTAGGTAAGTCATTCAGAAAAGCAAAAGTCTAGAAAAAGCCTGGAAAGGGGACTTGAAAAATTATGGAAATTTATATTCAAAATTACATGCGAAGTCTGTGCTTATATTATTGGATTAAACAAGCAAATGTAGATAATATAAGTTAACAATGACAAAAGCATATTACATTAAATTGCCACAAGCCAGACTGAATTTCATGCATGGTGCATTTTTTCAAACAGTTTTGTATCATGCCAAAAGAGTCAATGTCGTAATCATTGACATACTTGAAAAAACTTTCGATACCGTTAGAATGTGATGTTAAGAATAGCAAAGCAGGATGAATGTGAGTGTGAAAAAGATTTGCCAAGAAGAAGATAACAATTTTTCAGAATTGACTAAACGCATGAATATTGTTACAACCTTTTGATCAGCATGGTGTTGAACATGCAATTCAACATGAATGGGAAGTTTAACAAAGAATAAACCCAAATAAACATGGTGCAAACAAGCAGTAATGGACTGATTGTGGCATGTAATTTCTGCATAATGGTAAACCAGCTGTGTCCAGCCCGCAGCCCTCGGACCGCGTGTGGCCCCGTCAAATTTTTTGTGCGGCCCAGTTTAGGTTTTCGCTGCAGTAAAAGTTAAAGTATGCTACATACGGACAACCTGTCCTTATTTTGATAACCTTGGATTTGACATTTTTGATACAGGTGGTCCTCAGTACCACTTTATCATGTCTGTTACCACTACAGTTAGGATTCGAACACTTTCAGCATATTAGCTTAAGCTGAATTTAGTTTGCTCAGATATATTAAGTAAGTCATTCAATGTACGGCCCTCATTAATATGCCATTAAATGTGCGGCCCTGATTAAGATAGTGACATGATTTTTGACCCAGTAATAAGCCATTTGGGTTGGACATAGCTGTGGTAAACAGTTGAATGTGATGACTACCAGCAACTAGCAGACGCAGAGTGATCATGGCACATGGTCTTTATTGTTGCTTGCTGCCACCAGACATGGGGTAATTACAATCGATTGTATTTTTTTGAGTAATCATAATTGATTTAACTGACCAAAATTGAAATGTAATCGTAATCTATTACATTGCCAATTTAATTGTAATAGACGATTGCTTTTGTGATTAAACTTTGGAGATCTTCACCCTACATGACTGTGCGCTGAACCACGTTTGTGGTGGCTGAGTTTTCTCCTTTATCATCATTTATTATGGTTATGTTTAATGGCAGGCTATTTGTCCATCTGTGTGGGTTAAATCCAGATAGTTCAGTGCCAAGTACAGCGTTTGTAGCAAATCTTCGCTTTGTCCAAGCTACCCTTCCTGTTGGCCGCCAGAAGTAATGTAGCGAGTCTAGTGAGACATAGCAACAAAAAGAAAAGCTTTACATAAAAATGGGTTGACACTTCAGTAATACACTAGCGGGACTTCACGAGAAGTGTTGTTTTTATTATATATATTCAGAATGAACGTATGAATGTAAGTGCCAAAGTAGGCTATGTGTATAATTATTACAGCAATTTATATGTGACAAATTAAGTTTTTTTCAGAGGAATGAAGTATTTTAATCCAAGTCGAATGTACTTTTCCACAACACTGATAACTGGCACGTCAACCGTGATCCACCAGATACTGATAAAAAAAAACTCAATAAAACTACTAAGGTTTAGTTGACTNTTGGCTTTTGGTCCAATAGACAGATGTGTCAATATATTGGTGTCACTGTTCATTTNAAATTAAANGCTGTGCAATGTTATGCTGGCTTGCAGACGATCGTAACCTGCAGTTAGAAGAAACAAACAGCAAAAATTATTAACAAATGAATTTTCAACGTTTGCTGGATGAGTGGTTCAAGCCTGATAGATGGCATTTGACTGATAAAAGATTTGACGCATCGATGTTTATCAACTGTAACAAAGATTTTAAACATTCACCATATTTGTTTAAATAATATTTAAAGTAATTGCTGCAATAGAGTAACTGACTGGAGGAAAGAGGGTTGATTTGACTCCCATGGCCAGCTAAATGTAAAAACTGATCCCTAGTAGGTCATCTACAGAGGCCTTTAAAGCTAAGTTTCCCCTCTAGCTCAAACCTCTAATTACACCACTATTCGTTGACTGCACAAACATCTCATTAAATCATTAATGTGATTTTTTCCCAGTGCTTGATCCTAACAAATTAGTAATTTCGTTTATTGCATTCATTCATATCATATATTGTCTGAAAATATACTTACATCAAACCATGTAAAAGGGGTTTGTTTTTGAAATGTAATTGCAATTGCCATTACTTTCAATGTAAATGTAATTGATTACATTGTGATTTTGTTTATTTGTAATTGTAATGGAGCAGGTGGCAAATAATCGTAATCAACTACATGATATAATGAGGTGATATAGCCACACATGGGGTGATATAATCGCCTCATGTGTGGCTGCCACAGTGTGAAGTTTCCACTTGGGCGTAATGATCGCAACAGTACTGTATACTGTACCTAATCAGTGCAACGAGCTCATTAGATGCTATAACTTGTTTTTATTTGGCTTTTTTAGGGAAATTCCCAATGTTAAAATGTTGCAAGGAAAAAATATTTTCTGATCATAGTTATCAAGTCATATTTTTACTTGAGTCTCTTTCATGAGTCTTATCTTTCAGTGTTCAATTTTTTTAATTATCAAAATCATTGATCCATTCAGTATCAAATCAAAAGAAAATTATTTGGTAGTGTCAAAACGACACTCTGGATTTCAATTCTTAACCACACCAAATTCTTTCAACTAAATTCCATCCACTCATCTGTGTTCATGGGCATGCACTTTTACCCACACATTTTCTTCACCATGTTGTGTGTTTGTTTGTTTTCCTAATTGTGCTTATTTGATCTCCAACTGTTTTATTTAACGCTTTTAAAAAAGTGACAAATTGGGTTGGTTGACTAGATGACTGCCATTGCCCTTCACCAATCCTATATGACACAGCATCCCTCTTTGTTTGCACTGATCAGCTATTATGCGATTGTATTTTCATTCACTCTGCTGACTGACGGTTGGTTTACTTCGTGTGCGATGGCTTTTTGTGGTGCTAATGCTTGTTGGCTGAGTCATATGAAACAATAAAACATTATCATTTTTAAAAGACAAGAAAGCTGTGTCTAGCTTTGTGCCAGTAGTAAAGCTGAGTTTGTGATATTAGCAGTGACCGTGAACATGGTCGAGTGGGGAGTGTCTATTCCTGCTGTGTGATGGGTCATTGGTTCAGCTTTCACAATGGTTGCTTTTACTTCAATGGTAAAGATGACACTCCTGATGTTTTGACATAAGATTATGTTTTCACAAATCTTTTTTGCGAGTGCTTTTGATGTACTTTCTCAAAGTTGGGTTAAGGTTTTGGATTAGGGTTAGCATTTAGGGTTAAGGTTTAGAGCATGGGTGGGGAATCATGTTCTATCACAGGTCCTATGAAATATGCTTTATCGCTGGGAGGCTGCAAAATCAAGTGAATTTATCTTAAAATTCTGCCTTTATCTAGCTATGAGGAAGAGTGACTTCTCTCAACTTTAAATTTGGGTAATGAAAATTCTAATGCGGACTAAATCAAATGTTTAAGTGGGCTGTGTTTGGTTCGCGGACTGCAGGTTCCTCACCCTTGGTTTAGAGTTAGGGTTAGAAAAAATTAATCGCCAGTTTAATACTTTACTCTGAGAATTGTTGCAATCAGAAATCCCAAGTGGCATGTGCACAAACCTTCACACCGCGGCAGCAAGCAACAATAGAGATCATGCGTCGCAATCTCTCTTAATATTGCTTGCTCGTGCCACGCGTATATATTTTTGTTCTTCGCGCACGTCCTGTTCGTGGTGAATCACACAATCAATGCAACGCCACCGGAGAGGCTGCAACAACATCCCCTCCTTTTTACAACGAACCACACCGATCGCATGTTCTTTGTGTGAAGGCTGAACACAGTACGACCTCCACATCCTGGTCACAGCACCAGTTTGTTGCGATTGGAAATCCCAAGCGGCATGTGGACTAAGCTTCGCACCACCGCAGCAAGCAACAATAGAGATCATGCGTCACAATCTCTCTTATTATTGCTTGCTCGCGCCACGCGTATATATTTTTGTTCTTCGCGCACGTCCTGTTCGTGGTGAATCACACAATCAATGCAACGCCACCAGAGAGGTTGCAACAGAATCAACTGACATATAAGAATTCATCAGATATTTCGTAGAGGTCAGCAATTTTGTTTGATATAGTTTTCTAGTCCTTCCAAAATGAAAACCGGATACGGTTGTTCGGACACTGCCCAATTATTTTGAGGTTATCTTACTGTGACATTGTTAGTCAATCACAATTTTTGAAAACATTGCTACCTTGTGGTAGCTTTTTTGATGGATTGATTGACTGATTGCTTCGTATAACACATTTAAGAAACAGAGCTAATACAAAAAGCCTTCATGCAAAAAAGTAACCAGTTGTGAGAATTTATCAATGATGAAGGAATATGGCAGTCATTTAGTCAACCAACCCAAATTATTTGTTATTGACAAGTGTTAGGAAATAAGTACAACTCTAAAATTAGAAAACAAACAAACATGCAACATGGTAAGGAAAAATTACAGATAAGGAGAATGTGTCTATGTAAAAAAAGAGTAGATCTTGTTTAATAGAGAAAATTTTGTGTGGTTACAGAAATGTTCGCCACAGTATAAAAAACAAAATTTTCATGCAGTACAAACTGAAAAAAATCAAATAAGATAAAAAAAGTATGGAGTGTAATTTTGTGCATGAAATATGTGCACAGGAAATAATACCAAATAAAAAAGCAAAGTTACATAGCAAACAACACTTACATTATGCAAATGACTAAAACCAGTAAAAAATTCAGCCTTTTGTTCCTTATAAAGTGAATTTTAATAAAATAGATTATTATTTTTTTTATGTAAGAGGTGTTTCTCAAGTTGCCATATGAAGGTAATGGTGGCAAAAAAGTTGATAGAATCTGGTATTGAAGACCATATGTTTTGGCCAACGAATGTAAGGGAACATTTTCTTGAAGATGAGTTAACTCTAGGTAAAAGGAGGTTGTTGGAGGTGGATAGTCTTGTGGAGTGAGCATGAATGATGCTGATTGGAATAAAATAGCAATCAAAATGGTTTGGAAGCAGTTTGTTGTGATAAGAGTGCATGAATTTACCTACTGATAGAGTAAGAAATTTGGGAAGTCATAAGATGTTTTAAGTGCTTGAAAAATTCTTCCAGGGATATATTATGTTGAATTGGTCTTATTAGTTTTACAGTTTTGTTTTGAAGTTTAATGAGAGGCTGAATCATCACTTGATTGCTTTCACAGTAATACTTGAAGAGTGACTTACTATTTTTCATCATATAACCCTGCCACATGCTAGCATTGACATAAAAAAAGACATGTGGAAGTTCACTTGGTCATGCTCACATACGTTTTAATGTTGACTTGTGCTTTGCCTATGACACAAAGCATGCATTTTTATGTAAGTATATTACTGACTCTAATATAAGGCTATCAATGACCACAACAACTTGCTTTCTTGAGTAGTTTGATATAATTAATGTACTTGAAATAGTTGGTAATCAATATAGCAAGCAGAGCTTCAACTTAGATCACAGTATCTTTTTGAAAAGGCAGTGGCTATAGATACGCCTGTGGATCTTGAAATTTGAAAACTTATTCATACACCACCTCTGACCTAACAGCAATGCACAACGAGAGTGCAGTAGGCTTGGTAAAAACAAAGTAAACGTAAAAGATAAAACCCTATAAACCCTAAACCTAACCTTAACTCTAACCTAATGCTAACCTAACACTAACCTGTAAAGGTAACATGTAAGCCTGAAAAAAAGTAGAGAAAAAAAAGTAAAGTCGGCAACGTGAGAGTCGAAGCGAAAACCATGGGCACAGCAGCCATAACGCATAATCCCTACGCTACAAGACCCATGCCGTTTGAATGACAAACTGACCCTTTTATTTGAATTGCGTCAGGCCAGGTGTGTCCTTAGTTACTTCCTTTTGAAAAAGGTGCTGTCTATATGAAAATTAATTTTTGAGATGGTGAAAAATATTTCTGTGTGCAGCTTTTTTTAGAATTTTTTGAAATGATATTCAGTCTAGTTTTAAGCACTGATCCTTGGAAGTTTCTTTTTTATTTTAAAGACATATATTATGTGTTGTTGGTTGTAAGCATCCTAATTAAGATAAAAGGAAAACACTGATTATTGAATGTAATCTTGATTTTACTCAATGCACTGAAGCTTATTATACCTCAAGCAAAAGCTTTGTGCAGTTTCCTTCTACAAATACTCTACAGTATAAGAGTTTACAATGGTAAGTTGTTGCAAGGCAAGTTGATACTGGTTTTGGTATGACAAAAATAAATACAGTGTATTACAACAGTTCATATTTTTATTGATTAATATTACTAAATTGAAAAGTTGACATATAAAGAAACAAAGAAAAGTAATTAAGTGGATAAATTCAACAGCAAACTATTCATGCTACTGCATGCTAGGTCGGTACTGACTCGCAATGGTCTGAAACAAGTATGATTGGAGTCCATGCAGCCAGGTGATGCCGTAAGTGTGATTACTGAACACAGCACTTTACTCATTAAATTGACATGACAATTCAACAAGTACATTCATGACACAGTGTATAAACTTCTGTTTTTGTTATTGGAACTTCAATTTATGCTAGGTGTTGCTTTTGCTAAAGATTGGACTAATGCAGGGACGTAACGAGGTTACATGACGCCCGAGGCAAGAAGCAAGTTTGGTGCCCCCATGTTTGAATCAAAGAAAGCACTTGTGACATTATTGGGACTTTTCGACCCCTACCAAAACGGGGAAAATGTGAGCTAACACCTTCTTTATTCACTAGTGAGGTGTTCAAAAGTTAAAGATTCAGTTTTAGTTTAAAATGGTGGGTATTTTATGACAATAGTTTAAGTCACTAGTATGTAAAGTGTTTAAAATACTGAACTGATAAGGGTACAGTGGCTGAATTACATATGCTACTGTGTGACAAATTCAATTTGCAGACAGGGACCATAAACAGAAAGCATATTGAGAACTTCCCTGTAGAACAGTGGTTCTTAAAACTGCTGAAGGTTGTCTAGCTTGAAATGAGACCTGTGGTTTTGTCTTGACATTGGTTTGTTTCTTTTTTGGTACCTTTGCTCCCAGGTCGCTTCACACAAACTCTTTTCTTGCATGACAGTGGTACTCTTATTTTGGATCTCCCTTGCAGGCTTGAACTCTTTAATTAAAAGACCATTTAACACTAGTAAATATTTTTCTTTTTTTATTCCCAAATCGATTCATTTGCTCCAAAAATGTAAAACAATCTTTCTAATGATTTGGAGTGTTTTCATCTCATTGTATAAGTAACCTCATGCGAAACTCAGTTAACAATTCATTTTTCAAAAAGGTTCTAGATCTTGGAATTTATTGCTAACTGCATTCTATGCTTCTCAAATCCTCTCTGGAGTATTTAGATTGTTCCCTAGCCAACCAAGTACTCTTTGGCATGCTCACAATTATAATCCCCACTCAACTGCAGTGTTGTGTGTGTTTTGTTTATGCCACATTAAATGTAATGCTGATGGCCACTATAATTGAATGTATCAATGTGGTTCTGTTAAGACCAAATGTCATATTCTTTGAATGCCATTCAATTCACACCTCATGTCAACAATTTCCAAGCATACAAAAAATCTTGTAGATGAAGACTGTGTCATCTCGCATTCAGTGTTTAAGTCCTCAAGTTTCCAAAATCTCAACCAAAGTATCACTATTTAGTCGATCATACTTTTAGAAGGAACCATCTGTGGTCTTTTCAACCACATGCGTTTGTTTTTTTCAAAACACCCAATTTTTATGTAGACATTAGCTGCTTCAGTTGTTCATTAACCTTTTTCTTTTCCTTTTTTTGTGCGTGTATCTGAGTTCATTAGTTATTTTCAGCACTAGTGCATGGAAATTTTTGTGGTTACATTCAAATGCCATTTGTACTTTAGGTACACTTTTTGATTTATTGAATTTTGCAATGAAAACAGGATGGTGCCCAGCAGCTGGCAAGGGGGTAAACCGCCTGGTAGCAAACATGTTAATGAATGTTATGTTGTTTTGTGTATCATTTTTAGTTGTTTCTTTTTTTATTAATTTTGGTGATGACAATTCGAAGCAGGTCGAAACCTGAATTTTTTGCGTCTTGCTGAGGCTGTTGGGGATGAACGCTCTTGTCCAAGGAACGCTACGGTGATTTACTCAGTTGCCATGGATTGAATACCCAACCTTCCATTTGAGAGGCAGACACTTTACCACTACGCTAAAGCCGCCTCCAGTTGTAGTTGTTTCTTTTTGTTTTGTTTTTTTTGTTCTCTTTTCAATATAACTTTGTAGCAAACACTTGTCGGAATAAGTCAATGATAATTTCAACCTTTACCTGCCTTCATATGACTTTCAAACAAACAAAAACAATTCTGAAAGTTCATTATAATCTTTGCAGTGTTCATATTTTAAGTTATGCATATGGTCATTATATCTGACTTCAAAGGCTTATGCTTCATAGCCATTATAAATTTTGGTTTAGCTCATAGTGGCCTGGTGGACTTCTTTTTCCGGCATTTTCCATTCAGTGGCCAGCAGCCTATTTGGTAGTCATGTCACTTGGTTCATTTCTTTATTATTGTTAACCTGTTTAGCACTTTTGCATTGTGCTGATTTCTTTGTTTTTCAGATATTGTCTAGACAAAAACCAGCAGTTGGAGCTTCCTCCTCTATAGAAAAAGAAAAATCAACCAAAAAGAAGTTGCCAAAGCTTGAAGATTTATTGGATGCCAGAGACTACATGGGCGCTATCACACTTCTTGAGGTGTTTCTGTGAAACTATGGACTGTTGTGTTTATAATTTAAGCATTTTGTTGTTTTTCATTGCTGCAAGATTACAGCATTATCTACATACTGGTCTAACCAATCTGTACTGACGTATAGCAACTTCACACATGTGCAAAAGATGTCTTATAGATTGACTATGTTTAATGTTATTCCTTATACTAAAAACTCATTAGTAAAATATAGAACAAGCATTGTGTTGTTGACTGACTTGTGATTGTTTTGTGCTTGGAAAAACGCTTGGAGCTTCTGTGTTCAATGCATGTACCATATCTTCCTGTCCATATGTTAAGTTAATTAGCACATGTAATGACATCAAACAGTTTAGAATCTTAAACTGTAGTAGTGAAGAGAGTGTCAGCAGAAAATAATGACTTTCCTAATAATTGCAGAGAAAGTAACAATGCCTCAGTACAGATAAAAGAAGCAAGATCATTCTCTTTGTTCTGCCTTTCATGACTTGAATATTCCACTCCAAGATACTTGAATTTCTCGACCAGCTGCAGTGTTTTATTGTTTTATTTTTAGAATACACCAACTTGTATTTCGGGAGAGTCATATTTCTTCCACAAAAAGCAAATGGTTGATCTTGCTGCATTTAACAGTGACACACTTATTGAAAGGACTGCAACTATTTATCCAGTACATGTAAACTATGAAGAGGAAAATATGCAATTGTGAATGACCAACACATACAGTGAAAAGTTGTGACTTAATTCCACGAACACGGACACAAACTTCTGATCAGGAATACAATGAGTTCTTCTTTTGAGCCAGTTGTTCTAACCACTGCTTGGGCACACTAGATCTTGGGGCAGGTGTTGAGCAGCCATTTGATTGTCTCATTGTCCAGAACCATCAGGCCGTGTAGTCCATGAGGAGGTCGATGCATTGGACATAGGAGGACAACATGGTCGACGGTTTGTTATTCTGTGCCACACTCACAGGCTGCAGAGGAAGCCATACCCCATTTGTACAAACAGGAGCAGAAACACCTGACGCTGGTGTGGAGGTGGTTAAGCTGGACCCAGGCTGTTCTTGTGAGGGTCGCTCCAACGGGTAGATGCCAGTGTCTGTGATAAAAATGCGGAGTCTTGTGGGGTTGTCCGCCTACTCCGCATTCCATTGGTGATCTGCCCAGTGTGCTGCATGTATGTTGTTGTCAGATAAACTGATGAGTTGTTGTGCAGCAGGTACAAATGTGTGTCTCGATTTGAGGTGCCATGCATCTGCACTCGATAGCACTGTTTTAGTCATTAACTAGGGCAACCAAAAGTCGATAAAGTCAAAATTTGTCTGCCTTCTTTAAAGTTTATGAAACGTCCACAAACCAAGTTTGACGCTGATACCATGAGCAATGCCCAAGTTATTACGTCAAAAAAAGTCAAAATTTATCGTTAGGTCAAACTTTTCTTGGAGCACAGTTTTTTCTCTGTTTGATATTTTATTGAAACTACAACAACAGATATTGATGTGCTTTTGCATGTTTAGTTACAATTCTGTAATAATACTGGGCTTATTGTCGCTTCTGACCTAATAATGTTTTTTTCCCGCGACTACTGGATGATTAAGCTGATTGCAATTCAGCATGTGCGCCTATGAAGTTGCATGAAAAATAAAACTGAATCAACAGTTTGTTGCTCCTCTCTTGTTATATGTGCTGGAGGATGAAGCAGAATGGCTCTTGTAAGAAAAGGCGCCTACTGCTGACCTAAGGATATATTATTTTGCAGTAGCAAACGCAGGAAGTTTGTAGGTCAAAATAAGTCAAAATTTTAAGTTTTTGGTCAGAAAATTGGTTGCCCTATCATTACCCAGGATTCATGCACCTAGGTGAGGATTGGAAGAAAGACTGATTTGAAAACTGAATGCTTTGCACTTAACTCAACATAATAAAATAACAATTCCAGTAAATGTGTGCAGATGTACTTCAAACCCAATTGGAGTTGGAACTTTACATATTTTAACAAGCACATACTCAACCAGCACCATGTTTGAAGAACTTTTCTTATTGTCAACCTTACCCAATTGTTTTCAACACGCAGTTATGAAAGTAACTGTTCCAAGTGCATCACTTGTACATTTGTGTTTTATTTAAATTCAGTTCAACAAACACACTGGCAAAAGTTCTGATACAACAGATTTGTGGATTGGATACTGTGCTTTTCACTTGGGTGATTATAAAAAAGCATATGAGGTATGTGTTGATAGTACTGTTTTACAATTATTGGCTATTGGACAAGTTTTTGTTAACATGTGTAATATACAATAGAAAGAAATTGGTGAGTGGATTGAGGTTACAATATGAGGTTTTGTTTGCTTAACAAAAAATGACATTTCACAATTTGTGTTTTTTGTTTTTCTTTTTTATTGAAAATTAAAATGTAAGTGATGCATTTGTCTAGTGTGAAACTTTTGCATCTGAATTGGCAACAACCTTCCTGTGGATTCTAACAATGTCATGGATCTAACTTAGCTATACTTTTTTTAATTGTCTTAGTGTAAATCAAATTTTGAAAGAAAAAATACCCACTGATGTGCAATTAGTTGATTTTTAAATAATATCCTGTTTCTACATGGTCTGATATGCAAATTTTTCAGGCATTAAGTGGATAGCATTAAGTTCTATGTAAGAATATTTATATGAAGAGTGTTGTGATAACCCGGTTGTGTAATGCCATTAAGAAACTGATCTACTGCCCCTGACTGACCAATAAATAATGGTAATAATCCTTGAACAAGAGCATTGACATAAACATCCCAGCAGTAGGGTAAATTTAGAATTGAGCCTACCACTAATGTTGTCATTCAAAGGATGCAATATGTTCAACTATAGACTTTAAGTGTGTTTTTTCTTGTACTGTAAGATATTTTTAGATTAAACTATTTGGCATTGAAGTTTCACCCAATTTGATTTAATGAAAAGGCTTTATAAAGTAAAAAATTTAAATGCTATTTTTATCCATGCATGTGTTGTAAAAGCATGATGTCATAAGTTGTTTTGCTCTGCAAGGTGGTTAGGAAACTTAGTATGCAACAACTTTGTTATGAATACATACGTTGTATCTATTTTTGGTACTATAATGTCATAAAAGCAATATCTGCTTGTCACAATCTTTGCAATCAGGAAGGATGTGTATACAAGTTATGTTCTCCCTATTTCTCCATAGTATATGGTGTAATGTTGTATAGCCTGAAAGTATTCTAATTTTCAATTAGTTGGGCTGAATGGAATATGCTTTTTCTGATTAAATTCTCATTAAACATGAAGAGATGATTTGGAAGAATAGTAGATTTTTTAATTAGAAGTTGTAGCAAGTCTTTCAACATCAACTTTATACACCAGGTTTATTTGGAACTGTGTAGAAAACCTGATGTGGATAGAAATACATGGGTCTATCTTGCCTGCTGCTGCTTTTACCTTGGGATGTATAAAGAAGCAGATGATTCATGCACAAAAGGTAACCCTGCTGTACTTCACTGTAAATGGTGGCTTGAACTCGTGATGTATCTTTCCAGAATATATGTTCAAAAAGTTTGGAAATTTACGTCAATCTGCCAAATAGATCTTTAGAATGCCTGATCTACAGTGTCAAAATTGAAAGATATGCATTGCTCAATGAACAGACACTCTTCCCTAATGGTTTTCAAACTTTGCAAAGGACCATTAAATGAACAAAAATTTCAGTATGCTTGCTTTGTGCCCTAAATCCGGGTGTCAAAAGTAGTTTTTAGACACTGCCTTCACTTGACCTGTGATTGGATATTCTCAGCTACTTTCTTAAATGGTGCCACAGGAGTGGCGAGTTGTTGCCAAGGACATGTATGAACCTTTCGCTTTCTGTGCAATGCAGGAAAGGTCACAAGCACTGGTTTCCAAGTCTTCTAATGTACACAACTAGGTATGAAACCCAGTCTATCAGCATATAGAAACATGTTTTCCCACGCAGCGTTAGTACACACCACAATGAAACAGAGATATTGACATCATTCATAGAATTAGAGACATTCCGGTTTAATGAACCAGCTGATTGATATAGTTGGTTGAGCACGAGCCACTACAGCTAGTAGGATGGGTTCGATTCCCGGTCGGGTCATACCGAAGATTGGAATAACGGTACTTTCCGCCTGTCCAGCCTCGTGCTCGGATTTTGTGGGTGGGTGCAAGGAAACGGTTAACACGCGGTACTGCCATTGACTCGTCACCAGTGCAGCATTATCTGCGAAAACAGCCGCATGGCCCACGGCGCAGAGCAAGCGGAGGTGGGAGCCGCAGACGACTCGTGACACTCCGAAAGGAGTACAAAAGCTAATATAACAAAACTAAACTGAAAAGTTTTGATGAGCACATCCCTATTTTGCGTACAGAAGATGGCGAAATGTTAACCACCATAATAATGTACGACTGCTGTTCTTGGTAAAGATATGAAAATAAGTGACTCAACATATTGTAAAAACTATTGAAGTAAATTTTGGTAGTTGGTAGTAATATACATCAGTTCACGTAAAATAAAAGCAAGCTTCTTTTGAACTATGCCGCATGCTTGGTAACACCTACAAAAGCAAACATTGTTGTTTATGATTGCAATATTTTAATAGCAAAATGGAAATGGCTTAAGTGCAGCATAGATCATCTTCCTCGTGATCTTATGTGTAAATGAATTGTTGAAAGTTTTGCCAAGTTTTAAGTAAAAATGTAATAGAGTAGAAATTCTGAGGCAATTAATGGGTTTAAACTGATTTGGAACCCCTAGCGAAATACTGCTGTTCTTGCCTATTTCCACGCATCGAAATTTTTTGTACTTTGGTCATCTGTGGATGAATGTGAGTGCTGGAAAGTTCCACTGTACTCTGTTTTTCACCACGCTCAGATATGTCACTGCCACCGAGATTAAGTGTAATGGCACGCGCATGCATATATCGAAATCAGCCCGCTTCCAGTTATAACAAGGAGACGTTCAGCTGATAGCGGAATAACAACTTTGCGTTCCTCGAAAAAACGCCCTCTTACAGGTCTTGCGCTTGTTTTTCCTGTTTTGCAGCTCCTAAGTCTTCACTTCAGAATCGATTGTTGTTCCATCTCTCACACAAAGTAAGTTTATGTCTTCGTAGTTGGAATTTCTAAACTAGTATTTTTTTTGTGAGGTTGAACTCAATAGAAAACAATTTTTCGCTTTTCAGTCCAGTATCGCCAGGTTAAATAAGTGTGATTACCATTACCGGTCATGATATGAGCATGTTTTAAGAAATTTGTATCATTTTGCCGT
>JGI24021J15306_10002079_pt1 | contig 21004 bp, 9 predicted proteins | sample Ectturendosymbi1_FD_15306 | JGI IMG/M metagenome (IMG submission 15306)
CATAGTTCTTATCTGCCGTACAACTTTTCGTTGATCAGGTGTAGTGATGTAACTAGAGGTTTGGTCCGTTAGCTGAAGGGAGCCCACTGGCTAACACTCAGAAAATATTTGAGAAACAATAGCAAATTAGGTATTGAACGGCTAAACAAAAACCCAAAATCACCAGAAAGCACTCCAAAAAACGACAGAAAGAACAATCTACTGAAACCAAAAGAACAGTAAATACCAAAATTCAAGCTAGGTAGGGGCCCGGTTTTTACATTTATCTTGCTAGGGGGGGCGATTCCCACCCCTGCCACTCGTCAGTTATGCCACTGATCAGGTGCATCTCAAACATGAACAGCCACACGTTCTTTGGATAGAGTCACACGTAGCAATCGGTACGATTCAGCAAACACAGGACGCAGCCAGCGTGCTTTGAGTATATCGACGCGATAGCTGGCATGCGGCTTGACCAACCGTCATATTGAGATTCATGGAAACTCGCTATAGACTCTGGCGTTATCAACACGAAAGTTGAATGAAACTAAATTTCGTGAATAATAATTAAGACATACATTTTTGACGAAGTTTAATCTAAATGATCATATATCGGCCATTGACTCTATGCGTACCACAGCTTGTTGGAGGCCCCCTTGGATCGTGAGGCTCTAGGCTCAAGCCTATATAGCCTATATGTAAATCCGGCCCTGCTGGTAGTTGAAAATTGCTTTTCTCTTTCTAAGTTTGTTTTAGGTGGAGAAGGCAATTTATTGTCTTGTATAGAGAAGGCACTATAGGAATGTTATTGAGAAATCCATATTATTAAAGAATTTTAACAAAAAAAGGTAATTTTCTTTTGTATCATAATAATGAAAAAACTAAGTGTTACTTGTGGAGAAAGCAATTTTGGAAGTACTTTTTCTTTCATTTTTATGTCAGTGTAAATGGTATTTTGAAATTGGATTTAATTTGACAGTTGTTTGCAAAAACGTCAGTTTTTTGTGTCTTTGTAATGGAAAAGACTAAATTTTATAGGAAGAGAAAGCATTTGTTTGGAAATACTTTTGTTTATTTTTGTTCACAAGTACAATTTCAAAATTAAAATGGGCTCTATTTTTGCGATTGCATGGAAATACTTTTGTCTTTTTTTGCAAGATTGTATTAGAAACAGCATGAATGGATCCAAATTGAAAAAGGACTACTCTTTGTTTCCATCTAGTGTTGGAAAATTACTTATTTCTGGTCACTTGAAATTTTTTGTAATGATAATAACTTTTTGAAAAATGCTTTGTTTTTGAAGGAAGGAAATTGACTCCGGCCATTTTGCGTGATGAAATTCTGAAAAAAGTGACAAAATATCGTCGTTAAAAGACACAATAAAAGACAAAAGTTGCAAGTCCCAGTCTTAACCCTAGGACGGGCGTAGCCCTGAAGACAAATGAGCGGACATGAGTGAACTGCAAGCACATCACTGGATGACACTGCAACAGTGAGACTGGCTCAGTGACTTTTGTGCAGTGTGTCATATCGGAAAATAAACTGTCATTGCAAGAATTAAAGCAATTAATCAGTATAAAGCCGCTGACTTCAGGTTTTCTAGAAATGTTTGTTGCTTTGTTCCAAATTCGATGGGGAAAATACCCATTTCCCCCATGCGGACGCCCATGACCAGTGGTGTGTGTCGTCATCAACAACTCCCATTACCTGGCCGTCAAAAAAACAAAACAGTGGAGCTTATCATGCATTTGGGAAATATTGAATGCAGGCTAGGGGGTTTCTAAGTTATTGGCTAGGGGGTTTCTAAGTTATTTGGCGCNCCTATNTTCGAAAGTAAGGTCGTTCGGAGTAAATGTACTGTATTGAAGAAAGTAGCCTACTTGCGACANTGTTGGGACTTTCCGCCGCNCATCAGTGATTCAGCGGNTGGGGCATTGTGCCTCCGTCTTTACGCCCCTGCCTATAACCACTACACTTATGGCAGTACAACTTAAACAAATTAATATCACAAAACTACAAATTTTTGGTATGTGCTGAATAAACAGAATTATGCTAATGGCTTTCACTGCATGGTATTTTGCTTAAAGTTATGTAAACTGGGCAACTAGTAGATTTATACGNAAGAATTAGGCTAGTAGCTAAATCTTGCAACTGTTAACAAANTGATTCAAGAAAGTATTGTAAGGGCCCAATTTTCTTCAATTGAATATTACAATTTTAAAATTTGATTGGGGGCCCCCGTCCAATNTATTTTAATTGAAGAATACTGGGCCCTCTTGTCCATGAACAAAGAATAAAGGGCCTACTTATCACCTTTTGGTTAAGGGTCCTTAACATTTTGGTTAGCGGTTTCTTACATCTCGAATAGGGCTCCTTGTCCTTTGGTCATAAACTATTTAGGCTATGTTTTATTCTTTTATTGTGGCTTCTTATCTTAAGGTTTAAAGTCCAAATGTGTTAAGACATGAATATTCATAATCTCATATAGGAAACCAAACTACGTTTTCTACTAAAATGATATGTAATCATTATGTTATAAACTCAATTATAAACAAAAGCTCACCATAAATTTTTGAAAGGGCATAAACTAAAAATGGGAGCCTCCTTAAAGTGGGTAACTTCAAAATGGGGGGCCCCATTTTGCACACCATTGCACATCCTGCACATTCACTAAGACCACTACTGCTAGCAGTAGTTTTACGATTTGAATAAAAATAGACACAACCTGGAAAACTTGTTTTGCAATTTGAGTGGAAATAAACATAATATGGAAAATCAATCATTAAGAAAATCATTGAAAGATGCAAAGTAAAGGATGTATTTCTATATATATATATCTATATTTTTGCATATTAGAGGATATATTTTTGCCAATATTGGAAAAATGAATATTTACTTCGTCACAATGGTTCTAATTGCTGGAGTTTGATGCTAGAAGTTATAACATGGATTGATGTGATTCCAACTCTTGCTTTTGAGAAAAACATGAACATAATATTTATTTTTTTCTGGTGGTAGCCTCTGCACATGTCAACTACTTTAAACCACAAAGTTGCAAGAAGTGAGCAGGACAAATACCATAAAGCTTAATCAATCTTCATAAACATTTATTTGCGACAACCATCTACGAGAAACACACAGTTGATTTTGACTGATATCAAAAAGGTTGAAACTACTCTTCGAAATGTATTCAGGCACATGTGCTGCGAGGACGACTATACATTACACTTAAACGGCTTTCAACGGCACTTTGCAACAACAAAACTTGACTATCACTACTTGTCACAATGTAGGCTATGAATAATATCAGGAAAGTGAAAAAACAAAAAAAAAATAAAAAACGTCAGTGTAACTGTTGAAAGTGAATTAATTTCTTCCTTTTTCATGTTTCAGTGCAGAACACAGTGGCTGGGTTGGTTCTAGCCCACGCATAACGTCTTTAAGATTGATATTATCAACTACATAGAAAGGAATTCAAAAACGTGTATCAGGCACAACAAAACAGCCAGAGACGAACGACGCATACTTCACAAAAGCATGTACAAATGTACAGACAGCAAAGACATGGGCGTCGGAAGGGGGGGACAAACCCCTGGATTTTGAAATTTGCAGCAAAGAAGGTTGTTTTCTTAGTTTAGAGTGGAAAAAAACAAATTTTACAACTTTTGGCCCCCCTAGAAAAATATTTGGAAAAATCCACTAGTGGTCTCCCCTGGAAAAAATCCTTCCGACGCTCATGCATAAAGATATAATCATATATCACTATCCAACCTAGGTCAGGCGGAGCGCAATAATGATGTTTCAACGCGAAAGTTTCCCAAGAAACGAAAAGGCAGTTTGATTGTAGACCACAAAAAAATTGATTTTGTACGTTATAACGTACTTATCTGAGAGCAGTGGCATCATAAATAGGTGTTAATGCTCAGCTCGACCAAAAACAAGATTGCTTACGAGAAGTCGTAGCAAACACAATTTTAATCCTAAAGCACTTTTCAAGTTCCTAAATTGGTTGTCACAATTTCGCTTTATACGTTTGTTTGAAAATGATTGTTCAGATGACTAGTTCTATTAAGCACGGCGCTTTCTAGTCAAGGAACTGAGCCACAGTAAAACTGACATTTACACAAAACCAACGTGAAGCGTGTAGTGACGCTAGTCACAGCATATTCACGTCCCACTCCTCGTGAGGATTGCATAGTTGCCGAAAATTAACTCAAGCATCTGTCACATTTTTAGAAAATCAGGTGAATATAAAACTTTATCTTCAAATTCTGCAAAAATGCTTGGGCGAAAGTAAACAATCGTATTATGATATTGAAGAAGAATAAGTGGCCGAGGAAAAGCTTCACTGCTGAATAAACGCAAACTACACTAATGTATCCATTCAACAGGAATTATCTGCAACCACAATGAATACCTCGTTTCAGAAAGGGCATCTCTATCAAAAAGTTAGATTAACTCTGCAATAAAACAATAAGAGCGATTTAAAAATCTAACATGGCTGTACATGTCAAAAACTTACTAATTTCAAATTCAGTATGCTATTTACGCAGATAACATTTGGGTCAACATTGTTGTTCAGATGTAAACATAAACGCCACAGATTTTTGCAACAACTTAGAGGAAATTTATATTTTCTGTGGCACGTGAGTTCCTAGGTCTTTAAAGGTAAAGGCATCTACCCAAGATTTATGCACTATTACTTACAGTTATTGAAGAACTATGACAAAGGATTTTGTTTAATAACTAAGACAATGAGTTGCGTTGAATTGGTTGAAATGAAAGAAAGTTGACGCAAAACAATATTCTTTCTTTTGTTCATTTTTTTGCTGTATAAGTGTTGAAATCCAAGCTTAAATTAATATTAGCAACGGTAATGAACAGCATTTACTCTAACACTTCTGGGCCACACAAATCCTCGAAGCCAAGTAAACGGACGTGCAAGTTCGACGAGTTTGTTTATGCGTAACAGTATTTGTACAAGGATTCATTGGCCGACATAAAAAGCTCCGAAATATGTGCACGAAGGTTTCATGTACACGCCGACGTTGGAAGGGTGGACCGAAAGAGAGATACCATCACCAGCGCTCATCTTCACTACCCCTCCAGACGTGCACGTGACGTAAGACTGCGTCTGCGTGGCGTTCATCGAACGAGAAAAGATGCACTTGGACAAAGTTTCAGATCCATAGGTCCTCACGCCGATTTCTGCTACCATGAGAGGCAGAGTTGATACATCAAAAACTACCTGCAGTGAAACAAATATTGTAGTTTTTCCTTGTAGAAAGTACATGTTGAAGTCTAAAACTTGTTCGCAAAGTATCGATGCCAGTTAAAACACGAATAGCATAAAGCTTCGAGATCTAAAGTTGTGCTTTTTCAGAAACTTTTCAATTTGTGCCTAAAGTTACATCAGCTAGTTAAAAACTTGAAACCTTATTTCATAGAAGTATTATTTTAAAAAATTTTAATTAAATATATCAAACTGCAGACGTTGCCTTGGAGCTTTCAGAAAAAATGGAAAAGTTTAGATGAAAGTGGCTTATCAAATGTTTATTGTTTAAGCAAATTTGAAGGATGTAGTTCTTAAACTGGTTAGTTTTTTTCCGGTAACTCATCAAATGCAAACTACTTGATGTATAACTCGAAGGTTTTATCGTTAAAACCAACGATCCCGATTGGTTTACTTGAAAATCCGCACTTATTCAGTTAAAAATTGATTAAATGTCTCCACGGTTTGTTCACACATTTTACTTTGCCTTTGCTTTATGTTAATATAACCGCTGGTTTTTTGAAAATACAACGAAGAAGCGACCGATTTAAATATGAAATCGTGTGGGATTTTTCCGAAGCGACGAAAAGATTTGTTTGCGAAACTCCCATTATAATTTCAATTTGATTTTTGCCTTGTGTGTGAAACGAAGTTGCTAGACTCCCAGGCTTTCCAATCATTTGGTTTTTTGAAATAAGTCGTTTGGGAGCAGTTGCTCAGCATTGCTCAGGTACGTCTGTGTTTATCATAATCTGCTCTATGAATGAATGAGCTTCAAGTGTGGTTGAAGTGTGCACTCTCACAAATCGGTAAACCGCACTCTCAAAAAATCGGTAAACCTGGAAGTATGCTGTAGATCAGTGTTTTGCAATCATTTTGCTGCAGCCGAACCTTCCGCAAATATTTGCGTTGCTCATGGAACCCTGTGCAATGATCCAAGTGTCTATCCTACTTGCTCTAATGAAACAAATGGGTGGAAATATCTCATCTATGTTTTATTTCTATGTTTCGGCGGCACCCCTAGAAGCCCACTTGCGGAACCTCGGTTGAAAAACACTGCCGTAGATGCTTACATGTAACAACTTCATTCATCAGAACAAAAATGCCGCAGAATCTAAAAATGACGTTGATGTCATGTTGTTTTGCAAATGCAAGCTTGAAACCAAGTGTAAGTAACAAGGCGTATGTTGTAGTGTTAAGAGCAGGCCCGTAACCAGCTTGGGACAACAGGCGGGGTTTTCTAAGAAGAGCCCAAATTTTTTAAACCATGTCCAATAGTTTTAAACTATATCCAACACATTTTTCTAGGGGGGCGAAAAGAGTTTTAGGGAGGATTCGTCCCACCTGCGTCCCCTTGGTTACGGGCCTGGTTAAGAGGTGACAGCTAGCAAAAAGACCTGCACAACCAGCTTTGAAACTTTGACTGAGCAGAAAAACACGTACGACGTGCAAGTTTTGAGAGTGATATCTGTGAAAACGTATTGGATATTGACCGACTCTTCCTAAAAACTTTCGTGTTCTTCAATTTTTGCGTGCGCGAATTAAATTTTACCCACTTGTATTTGTTTTAGCATAATGTACGTCCTGCGAAGTTTTAATAAATATTCTTGCTTTGTAGGTAATAAAATACAAAATTAATTTGTAATTTTCACCTTGAAGTTTTAGAAAGCTGTTTTAATTGCTTTAATCTCAAGTAACTGAATAATTATGCTGTCTTTTTAAGACTCTGCAAGTAAAAAATTCAATATTAAAATATAGTGACTATTACTGTTTAGAGTTTATGAAAAAAGGAGGTTTGGTATTGTTCATTTTTTCATGTAGAACGATCAAAAACGAAACGGCGTAATAAAACAACCAAATTATTGTAATACTGGAATAATGTGCTAAACCCTTTGCTCTCGCAATTTACATGTGACTAGCTATAAATCTTGAAAATACCTTTAGGCTGGGACTAATAAGAGCATTTTGTCGTAAAAATGAGAAAAATGCAAAAAATCTAGCCGAAAAAAAAGAGAAAATGCCACTGGTAATGGACGAGGTCGTAGCAAAGCTGGCAAATTTAAATTGCAACAACATACCTGAGCTAAAAATATCTGCTTTCCAGAATATGAAAACTAGTGAAAGAAAGATAAAAGTTTAAAGCGTCCTTACCTGGCCATAAACGTAATAATAGCCCTGGATGCGAACGGTAACGACACCAGATGTCGTTAAACCAGATAAACCAAAAAATTTCCGAACATCCGTGGATGATGGGTTGATCCACTCAATGATCTTATCCCCTGTTTTCAAACACAATTCGATTGCAGTTTTGTTTTCTAATTTTGTGAGACAATATGCTACCATCGATAGACATGATTTCTTACTATGAGCAACCATCTGTGTTTAAAATAGCTTCACAGTAAAGCGTGAATTTAAAATATTAAGAATTTAATATAGAAATTTCGTTCTTCTTTTGGGCCGCCCATATTTAAAGTAAGTTTTGTTTGAAACAAACGAACTACACGCTGAAAAATATTGAAAATCGGTTGGACTTAATTTCTTTCTTTTTTCGTTGGTTGTGCAAAATAAGACAAGACCCTGTACCGTCGGAAAGAAAAAACGAGCCTACTTTTCCGTGTACCTGAAAAAATCAAGCGTGTTCAAAACACAATTGAAAAAGCTTGGCAAAGTTTCAAGCAGAGATCTGGTTGACAATTACGCCGCACCTTTACTCTTTTTATGTTTGAAAACGTCATTTTGAGATGGCTCTGGCTGTTTATTTAGGCTGCAAACGTTGACTGTAACACAGCAAAAAAGTTGTTTATCTGACCCAAAGAGAAACGTTATGAGTTTTTTCAGTCCGACGCAAATGCTCCAGTTCTTGACTCTGGTAAGGTCTTCACACCATTTCCACAAAAGCAGGTCACTGCAACTTGCGGTGTCTGTAACACCGCTCGTTACTCAATAATATTGGAAACGGAGGATTCAAAAACAGCGCTTTGGTCGTGCAACGACAAATTTGCCAAAAAGCTGCTATCGGTAATAGCCGCGGATGTAATGTGAAAAACGTCAGGGAGCGTCGCCTACGAAAAAGACATCCTTAGATGCAATTAGAAAAATGGGACATTTTTTCTGTTAAGATTTTCACAAAGACGATCACAAAAACTGCAATATTTAGAATAGTGTCATCAGAAAGTGAAGAAAGAAAAATTTTTTAGAGAGACAAGATTTCTTCGCGCTTCTGTGATAACACTACTAGTTATAGCTGTGGGGGCGGTGCGAAAAAAAGAAAGCATTTTATCCAGAAGTCATGGTAGTTTCGTTAAAAATGATAAATTAAGCGCTGATATTTGATGCAACATCATAAAGGAAGCAGCTGCCATCTCAAAAGAAATTCGAATAAAGTGCTACATTTATTCTCTCTCGATTGCACCATTGGGTAAAGCTTTAATCATAATTAATATTTTTGTAGGCTGCTTCTTCCGTCATCATGATGGGTCAACCAAGCATTTATTGTAAATGGAAACAGCAACTGGATTTCATTGCACGATAGAGCATTTGAGAGCAAGCAAACATGTCTTCTAATTTGAACCCTTCCTTGAAAAAACGCGGTTTGAGTTGAGTCAGTATAAAATGATCCTAAATGACTCGCCAAGACATTCTGAAATTGGGGAAATTTCTCTGATTTCTATTATTTTGCGGAAAAGCTTTTTCAAGAAATTGTTTGGAAAGCTTCAAAAGATTATCCGATTTTTGCAACATTCCATGCTTTTAACTCCAACTATTTGCGTTACTTTTTTCTGCCAAAAAGAGAAGGAATCAAACTGCGACTCAAAAAACGAAATAACAATTTTGACATCAAGTTTCTTCTCGACTCGAATTGACTCGAAGCTCTTTGCGAACGACTTGGGTTCGATTTGGAATCGAAATCGTGATGACTCAACGTCACGATTTATGTATTGCGCTCAGCTCTGCTAGCTGTTGGCTATACAAAAGTGCTATTTTTATACACAAAAGCTGCATTTTTATGAGTAAACAATAATTGGCAATTTTTGTTGGTGGATTCATATAATTCAACAACTTACCTGACTTCCGAGGTCTCTTTATGCCACTGTTTTGCGCTGTAACATGAATCGCCATTGCCTGATGACATAAATGGATATTAGTATTGAACATATATTAAATATGCAGAGCCTCGGATGGAGGAAACTACAGCAGCCAAATTATCTCTTGAAAGTGTCTTGCAGCTCAAATGTTTCGATAATTTTGATACTCTGATGAACATGATTTACCGGAAATTTCATTATGTGTATTGATCAAATAAATGCAAATCGTTTTAACACGAAAATCTAAAAGTGTTGGTTGAGAGATTAACCATTCGCTGTTGAAACTTAAGCAAAAATATTTACGTCTACTTTTTATTTTATTTTTTACGTCCACTTCATTTACGTCTACTTTTTAGAAAGAAAAATAGAAAGTAGTAAAGTACTAATCAAAAATAAAATAGATAGTGGTAAAAACAGGGTAATTAAATCCCGGTCAATTGAAGAAAAATAATTTACTGCATTACCGAAAATCTTTGCTGTGCTTTTGTTAAACATTTGTTAGCGTTTTTTTTCAAAGACGTATACCTTGTTGCGTTCCACTCTTCCTCCTGTAAATATTATTTTTTTGAATACATCGGTTCATTTGCCATGTTTAGGCAATGTTGCAAACAATAAAATTGAAACAAGAAACTTAAAACGTCCGGCATTACCTGCATGGGATCTGCCTTCCGGAGATTTAACGATGAATTTGTTAAAAGCAGCAAACAAACATATCAAAAGAAAAAGAATTAAGTTGAATTTCAATCGCTCCACGCTCATGAAAAAGTTGCTTTGAAAAACCATAATATATGTATATATGTATGTGTTTGTTGGTGATACCAGCTAACTATGAGTGTTTTCGAAAAAAAGGCAGAAAATCAGTAAATATCACCGACATGCAGCGCAGATGATCTGATCAAAATAATGTTTGTTTTTCAAACAAAAATCGTGAATGAACTTAATGCTCTTTCAGAGCCGCAAGAAGGGTTTGATGAGAAATAATCAGGCTTGTCCATGGGAATGTCATTCCTATGGGAATCCCTTGGGAAACTGCCCATGGGATGGGACAGCACACATTTGTATTTCCCATGAGACTCAGAAATAGAATGTGAGTGTCAGAATGTTACTGAATTGTCATACTTTGACTATACTTCTGAATTTTAAAGCCAATAAATTTTGTCGTTTTGCACGTCTCTTTGTACATGTAGTCCTATTTACTAGATACTAAACCTAAACTTTCATAAACTTAATAATTGTAATTGAATTGTATTCCATATTGATATTATAATAATGTAATGGGAATCCCATGGGATGGGACAGGCATAAATTGCTGTGGGATGGGACAGATAAATATGTCCCATGGACAATCCTGGAATAATTTCTACGTATACTGGATTTTCATATTAAGCTAATCCATGACACCAATGTTTTGCTTGAAATTCATTTGCAGTGGCAACATAAACTGTATGTTTGGTTTATTTTGTTTTATCACAAAAGTGACCTGTTTTGAAATTGTTCATTTAGAAAAAGTGTATGACGATGTCTTTTTCTTAATTGTTATGATCGTGTGCTATCTATCTTCCGGCTCTGACGAACGCATGCAAGCGAAAAAACTCAACCAAGCTTCTGAGCAATATACCATAGCTGATTACAACATGTCGACGTTTTCTCTTCAGCTTGGCATAGCCGTCTTGTTCGTCATAACCTACGTCAGGACAAAAGCTTAGAGTGATGCATAGGACAAAATACTGTAATAATAAAACAAGAATCCAAACTGACTGTCATGGAGCTCTTCAGATGCTGATTGTTTTCAGCAATCTGTTGGCCCAAATTGTCCCTTACAAGCCACTCCTTGTGGTTTCAAATAACAAACTACCTAGTTGAATACCTTTTAGAGAGCAATCAGCAAATCCAAGCAAAGAAATAAATTTTATGGACCACACGTTTACAGAAAAAGGCGTTAGTGAAAGAGATAAAGCACTGTTTTGCAGCTGCTTGTTACAAAGCTTATTCACAAGTTTCGCCAAACCTCAATCATACTACGAAAAGTAAGTATGTTTTTAGCTTTTAATAATTGATTCTATAGATGTGGGGCTATAGCTTGTCAAAACAAATAGCTTTGTTCAAAAATGCTACAATTAATTTAGTGTTTGAAACTTAAGTTACATGAAAAATGATAGCAAAACTAAATATTAAATTTTGTCATGCAGTTATTAACATCACTTGTAGCCTATTTCTTTGATGAAGTGGACAATGATATTGATGTTGTTGAAATAGTCATTGTAAAGTTGCTTTTCATGGACGACCAACGGAGTAATGCATGTTNTACAAAGTGGTTTCGATATNGGGGCATTTTCATAACCGTACCAGCATGGCAATGTTNGCAACAATGAAGAGTTGTCACTGACAAANTTTAGTTGGTGCGTGAGGACAGATTACAGCGCAGTTTCNGAACAAGAATGCAACTTATGCCGACAGCAGCAAAGCAAATAAAAACTAGAAGTTCTTTGATTTATTAACAACATCATGTTTGGTATGGTTTAAATCCAGGCTTGCAAAGAAGAAAAACGCAATCCATCATATGCAAATCTTAATTCAATAAAACTTACAGTTCAGCTGGTTAGATAATTTTATGACACTGCACAAGACTTAAAACTTTAAAGAACTAAGAGGATTCTACCGTTTACGAAGCACAAGATATATTGAATTTTTGCTTTTNGGTAAAAATTGACGTCAAGTTGTTTTGAAATCCTATCATATCAGCAGAANCTATGGCACCGCGAACACTGTGGGATGACACTAGGCCCCCCAAAATGGTAAAGGATTGTTAAAGCTATTTCGGTAAGAGTCTTGAAGTTTTAATTTNAGTTTTTTTGATGGTTCCANCCATGACGAGAGTCATGAGAACTTACTGAACAAAACTAACCTGATCGCCACTGATATCACTGATAATGTAATAACTGTGTTTAGCGGTTGAGAAGTTGCAGTTTATGTTCTAAAAGCGTTGTAGTGGTAGAAACGATTCCTTCCTGCTCGTAGATAACAATTGCCAATTCATAATTCGATAAGTCAGAAAACGGAGGCGCTGTCTTGAAAGTGGAGCTTCATAATTTGCTCTTGGCAGTTTTCGCTTCGCTGGGTGTTTGCTTGATTTGTGAATGACGTGGCGCTGTATTGCTTTTAAGGTGGTTTGAAACATCGAATCGGGGTCTCAAATTTTTCCAACCNCCTCTCNAAATACAGCAGAAACTCGCTGCATAAAAATCTCGCTTTGTGACTATCTCGNTATTCAGATGAAATATCTGCGGTCTCTCAGAATGTCTTNACGGCCACCATGGCCAAACCTTAAACAAACCCTGTGGCGCTGACTGACGAAACCATGAAACTAAAGAGGCCAGGTAACCCGATTAGGATACATGCATCTCGTATTCAGTTCTGTTTTGTCTTGGAGTGCAGGCTAATCGTAACAAACGAAATATTGTTTTATGGAAAACAAATGCCGAATTGAAAGTGTCAGCAAGTACATGCGGTTTCAACAAGTAAAACTTGTATCTTTTTTATGTCGTCAGAAATTTTCCTGTCTTCCAAAACCGTTTGAAAATACTTAATCACGGATACCGAAATTCGGTTATTCATGTGTTTTCCACGTGAGAAATGAAAAAACACAATTGTCAAAGCAGTGTCAAAACAAAAATCACGGCTGTGTTTGCTCCACTATTTCCAAGTGAGCAACAGGAATGTGTGCTGTTCAGTAAAAGACCTATCGCAAAAAAATCTGTTGCAACGCTAGCAGTCAACCTACAGACCAATGCATTTTTATCCAAAGCACTTATCGTATAGAAAAGTGACGTTGTTTCAGATGCAAAGTATAACTTCTGTAGACAGTTAAAATACCGACGGCTGATGCGTTTACTCAAAGCTCAATGCTCAAGGGATGCTTAGTAAAAAGAATAATTGCTTAAATAAAGAAAAGAAAGCACTTGGTTAGCATTGTTATCTTTTCAAACAGCACAAATAAAGATGTACTAGTTCAAGATAGAAATATTAATTCAGTAAAGAGAAAAATCGCAAGGTAAGTGTTTACATTTCGAGTACGGTAATGCGGGTAAAGATATTCCAATGCAAGACAGATGATATATTTAGCTAGGGTAGACACAAGTCAAAAACGTTTGAATTTGGGTTTCTAAAAGAGAAAGTCTTTATATATTTATCATTTTTATCACTTCTACGTTAGTCCACTGCAATTCAATCATTTTTATGAAAGTATTAAAAACGTGCAATCAGCTTAGAGAAAAGAAACAGCACAAGCAAAATAAAATGCAACTCTTACGTCTTCTGCCTTTCCTAGTTTTCTTCGGCTTTTTGTCTTTTTTTCTCCCTCGTCGTTTACGGCGGACATTCGATTTCAGGGCGGTGTTTGTGGGCTTTACATTGGAAACATCTGGGACGGATGCATCTATTGCAATAAGCAAAAAAGTTACAATTTGAAAAGGTTAACATTGCATTCTGAAGACTAACCTGTGTGTTGCCACTGCTTGCAAACAGAACACAGAGAAACGGGATGAACTATTAGCAATAACAACAGTTATAATAGTTACGTCTATATTGAACAATGCCAGATCAATTCTGTTCCAAGTGTTAAGCTTATCCTTTGCAATTTCAGTAAGACTTCTTTACTTAAACATATCTTTGACACAGTGGCGTAGCCAGCATAAAATTTTGGAGTCAAAATGTTTGACTTTAGGCAAGCAACAGTATTTTTGTTTGGGACGCCACTTCTCAAAGAAAAAAATGACTAGATATTGCTCAAAATTGTGGGGATAGCCCCCTGGCCCCACCTGGCTACCCTTATGCTTTGACAATGTCTGTGCAATTTCGTTTGTTAATTCTCTGTAAAGCAGTGTCACGCACGGTTCTCATCTAGTGTACTGTAAAAACATACCTTAGCACAAATGTCAAATTTGCATTAGCAAGTGCTGCAAGTAATTTCAGGCTTTGTAATTTTCTGATTTGCTAAAATAAAATTGTTCTAAATTTTTCTATAAGAACACGAGTATTTTAATTTGTTTGTATTTCTTTAAATGAATATAACTATTGATTGTGTTTAAACACACAAAAAAGGGGCTAATCTTGAAAATTTCTCAAAGCGAAGACAGCTTTTCTATGTGAAAAACATAAATCTGTGTAAATGCATTTTAACTGAACGTTTCTTCAGTAAGACCCATTATTATCAATAGCGTTATTTTCAAATTTCCTGACAAAAGAAAATTTCTAATCCACCCTTTGCATAATTAAGATTTAACAACATGTATTATAAAAATGGTGTGAAGTACTGTTTGAACCAAAGGCATTTGTGAAAATCCTTAACTTTTTAGTTTGTAATGTGCTGGTTCAGACATTTTAAAATAGTTAGATCAGGAACCATTACTTCATTTTGGGATGAAGAAATTAGAGGAACACAGAAAACTAAAATTTTGCGATATTTGTATTTTTACCTCTTTGTTTTTAGTGTACATCTTATACTTTTTGTCTGAGTGAAGTTTACGTCACAGCCATCGCATTCTAACAATCAGCACCAAGTCAGACCTGATTTGGTGGCAAGTTATCTTTGCAAGGTAGATTAAAATATATTAAGCACATGAATGCAAGTCAAATTTAATAAGAGTCACAGTTACTTTAATGTTGGTGGAAACTTCACCATTTTTCCAAAATGCGTCGTGTGCATTTTATGGTTAACCACCTATATTACATACAATATTACTTCAAAAGCAAAGAACTGTCGTCCTGTTGGATGATACAAACTTATTTTGAGTGAAGCACTGCATTACATAAGTACATGGTGACATTTGAAGTGTAATTGTACTATTATATGTATTTTACGAAGTCACCACTATAAGAAAAATGAAGTTCTACATAAGTGATTAAAAAATCTAACACATGAACTACGAGCAACATTGCTTATAGGGTATGATCGCGAAGTGCAGGCAAAAAGTTTCTAAATTTGTGCAGAGAAACGTATAAAGGACAGTGATCCAGCAATGTAGATTCAGTTGGTGCAAGGCTTTTAACGCCCCTAACAAAAGTCTTGTATCACGGTCCATTATATTACCTTTCCTTCTACTTTTCTTACAGATGACATTCATGTTAATGGAAGGCCATTACCTTTTACATGGCATAAAATGCCATGTCCAGGCCCCTTTCAAACATGTTCGTACGCCATAAAAAATTACAAAAATATCCTGACATTTCGTTGTGAATATTCTCATTTCGGCAAAAAGTGTGATTTATCAAAAAGTGTATCGAAGAACCTGCTAGTGTTAGGTTCTCATTTCCATCGCTTTCTGCCGCGAGCACTGAAGTTCAAGATGGCCTGGTCTTATAAAAATGCACTTTTTCTTTTTGTATACGCAACAGAGTCTGAAGAAATTTCAATCCAAGTTCAAAAAAGTCTTGAGCTATGAGCTGAGCTGCCCCTGCGAAAATGAGGCCCTATTCGAAGCAGCATGCCGGACAACAGTTTTTGTCAACAGGAGTGGGCAATTTCATTTCTTTTTTGGGGTAATGCGTCAAAAAAATAAATTGTGCTTGATGTGGTTATAAGCAAACATTCTTATCACATTAGAAGTCATTTTATAAAAAAGCACAAACTGGTTAACGGTTTTAATATCACTTAGGGCTTTCAAACGACAGCAGAACCTGCAAAATGTCTTTTTCAATAACTTATTATACGCTGTGTGCTGACATATTTGAATTTTTTATGAAAACGGATAATTTTCCAAGACTCAAATATTGACCTTGACGTTTCGTGCGCGGTTCCGATGTCACAAATATGGGAAATCTTTACCAAGTGCTATGTCATTCAGTTAGTTGCGTGGCAAACCCGCAAGTCAGATCGGCGAGGCTAAGGCCAGTGCGGAAATCCAATGGCAGCAAAGTCAGTTGATACAACTTTGGCAGAGCGTGCAAGCATCATTGAAGGGAAACAATAGAGTAACTGCAAGGTTGAGTTGAGTTGTTTCTTCATAGGTCAACTGAATACACGGAGGAATAATTTCCGGCCAATTTGAAGTAAACAAGACGACCTCGCACAATTTAGCATACAAGAAAAACTTGAACGCTAAAATAAGTTTGGTGTTTCTGTTTGCGTCTGTAAGTTTGTGAAGTTTCCAAGCGTTAGAGTTCTTCACTTCACAGGGAGTCGAAACTATCAGCTAACTGTACGAATGTTCCATCAGAAGAGTTTATTTGGTATGCAATGCAAAAAGTAGTGATCACACACACCAAAAAGATTTCCTGCGTTTCAAGAAGTATGTAGTTATGGCTTTGTCGTAAACAGTGACTAAACCTTTATTTAAGAAATTCATTCTGCAGTATTTTTTGCAAAAGGGTATGTTTTTCAGCAGCGCGATGCTTTTTCACAGTATTGCTCAGTCCCGTCGCCACGATGCTTTGGTGGGCATAGCCCCCCAAACAAAGCTTCAATCTCCCCAAATTCAAATATAACACTATAAATAAGTAGATGTTTTGTCAAATTTTCGAATGTCAAGCCCTCCTGCACAAACGCAAAGCCCCCCTAATGAAGACTCTGGCGACGGTTGTGGTATTCCTGTAACAAATGTGAGAACAAATGAACTATTTCTACGACTCTTTGCAACAGGCATATATTTTGCAAAACTTACCTGAGCTACGTTTCTCAAGATTACGCCACTGGCTGGTGCCAAGATTCAGAGTATGGTAATAGCGGCTGAAATCATGGAAAGCTGAAGGCTTTTTATCACCATTAACCTTCCCAATCCACTCACGCTGCAACAGGCAGTGCAAAACTAAATAAGTTTTCAAGAAAGTTAATGTCAAGCAATATATTTTGTTAAATTGTAAATAAACAGTAGCCTTCAGCCACTCTTACGTGAAGGATCCTGTGGCAAAATCGGTGCGTAATACATTCTTACTGAGGACTGCAGAAAAGAGAAAAATATCAAGAAAGTTGTAGTGCCATAAATATTGAAACTTTGAGAAAGCTGTCCCTTTATTACGGCAATCTTTAGTGTTTACTGAGAAATGATTAGAATTTTACAAAATGCCATTTTCATCACAAATCGAGCAACTGATTTTCAGGCAAATCGCCAAAATGCTTTTCAAAAAATTCACATTGTTTTGAAAAGAGAATGTTAGCTTCGGACATAAGCAAATATTAACTAGAAATAGAGCAGTGAAAAAATCATATTTTCTACCTGTCGATGAAAGCTAGTCATGAAAAACAGTTTGTGGTTAAATTTCGGTTTTGTGGTAACACCATTTCGCGTTTTACAATAAAGATTTTGAATGAAAATTTCTTTTATGAAGAAAAAGTAGAAAAACACAAATTCTGAGCAATTACTGTGGTGTTTTTTCCAGAAACCAGGTTTTGGAGCCAACTTTTAAAGTGTATTAGCATGGTTGTTTAAGGTCTTTTAGGGACCCGATTCGGGTCCCTGGAATTGAAAATCGGGTCCCTAGAATCAGAAAAAATCGGGTCCCTAGAATTAGAGAAATTGGGTCCCTACAGGTCCATGCCGGGTACCTAACATTTTCCTTAAAAAACCCTGGTATTAGATTTAATTTTCATGATTGCTGCTTGACTCTGTTCTGATTTTCAAGCTGATTGCTTAAACGTTTTTTCATTTGGGTAATTCTGCGACTGAATCACGAATCAGTAATATATTTGGATCTGAAAAAGTTCTGCGTTTGTCCATTACTGCAAAAGTTATTACAGTAGCTGCTTGAGCTTAATGTTCAAACTACTTCTCCAATGGAACCAAAACGCAATGACATGCAACATTTTTAGATTTTGTCGGAGGTTTTGTTTAGTGCTACCAAAAAAATTTGAAAAACCTCACTCTAAGTATGTGCGCATGTATGTGTTATTGTTTGCCTGCTTTTTATTAGAGTACCTAATTATCATCAAAAATGGGCATTTCATGTTTCAGACATCATCTCATGATTAAGCTGTCTTTGGCCAAGTACCTCTGCTGTGAAAAAGCGAACCTAACTTATTCAAGTAAGCATAATCATTCCAATTTCAAAAAGCAAAATACAGTCAGACATGCTTTCTGGCCTACAGAACACATCGTAATAGTTTTTATTTTGCTTAAAGTCACAAGTCACGGTATGCGGAGATGTGTCTGGAGTGTAAAACACGTATTATATCTCCGTAGGAAGAAGCAACACAACTTACGAACTTACGGAGTTGATAAGCTGCAGTAGGTTATCAGTGAAATCTGCAATCGATTGCAAAACGCTTTTTTTAGAAAAACAGTTTAATACAACATTTTCAAAATCAGCAGCATTTATTTGATTTTTACTGACGAAGGCAACAGACTGAGTTTGACCAATAAATTATTTGTCCTTCACTAAACCAGAAGAAACACCTCTGTGGGTTTTCCAGAAGCACAAGGGTGAAAAAATATTTAGCCGCTATTGTGCAGGATCCTTGTGGTATTTATTACTTACCCTGAGCAGACCAACCTCTTGTGGTTGGAATTTATCGAAATCGGTCTCTTCCGTATATTCAGTCTTGTCAGATTTGGTTTGGGGAGTTTGGAACCTGGCTGACCTTAAAAGCATGTCCACGTCTCGACGCACACACGTAAGTTCGTAATATAGCTGCACATTCCACACCGCAAGAGTAGCGGAAAGCAAAGCTAATATTCCCATACACATTGCAGTGCAGGATGCACTTGCGGACGACTTGTTCGCGTACGGATTGCGGTTGCAGCAGGGTTTGTGTCCGAATCTTTTATCCCAGCTCGGGCCTTGGAGATGGCTGCTTGGTGCTTTAATTTGCCCTGTCATGCTTGATTAAGACAGCAATGCAAAAAGAATTCTGGTGACAGTGACTTAATCAAGGTTCTGAACTTTCCCCCAGTTCTTTGAATGGGAGGAAATCGCCACTTGAGCTTCCACATCAGCTTTCAGCGCGTTCACATGGTTTTCAACCCTATGACGCTACCGCTGCGCAGACAAGAAGGAATAGTTTGCTGTTAAAGTGACACCATGTTTTTTATGTAATTGCGCAAAAAAGCATTTTGGTGTCTGTGTTATGAAAAGCTATAAAAATACATTAATTTCAAACGAGACCCACAACATTTTGATGAAATGGAGCGTTTTTTTGTTTTCACCTTAGTCTGTTTCAATGTAGCTTTTTCGCCGATGAACCGGGAAGAGTTGCTTTAAATTTTTTTTGTTGTTTTTCTTCAAGTAACTGCATAATTCTTCAAGTAACTGCATAAAATTTAAATTTGCTTTTGTTGTTTTTTCTTCAAGTAACTGCATAATTCTCGAAAGGTAACTGCTAAAATTTTTTTTATGGAATATATGATATACAGATCTGGTTTATATAAAGATCCTAACGTAAGTACTCTCCACAGTGGAGGTAAGCTGGTAGGTCGAGAGTTCGACTCTCGGCCGGGTCTTTCCAAGACTTTGTAAATTGGTACTGCAGCCTTCTTGCCAGGCGCACGGTGTGCGGAAGAACTGCAGGGAAACACACCCAGAACATAATAACAAACCAGAAATTGTACAAACTCAGTCATGGCGCTACAAGACCATCGTAGTTATAAAGCGCCAACAACAAACCACCATATCACAAAAAGTGGAGGTAAGCATGGAATCAATCAGCAAGATTTTAATAGGAAATCGATTTCACTCTAACTTTACACATCGTCAGTCCTTGAATCTGCAAGCATTGCTAACAAGTGAAACGTTGAAAGGCCCAAACAAGGGCAGAGAAAGCAAACAAACTCAAGACTGAAGTGAATATGTCAAAACACCAACTGCGACGATCAAAACCTTGAAATTAGGCCTTTCACAAATAATTGCGTTTACTGGAACTTCAAAACGTACTTCAGATGTAACTTACATTTAATAAATCACAGCACAAGCTTAACGTAGATACTATTGTACATTTCATATTATTTTTGTCATTAGTTTGTTTACGAATAAGGCCAACTAATGGTAATACCCACACCATGTTTTTTTGGAAACTACTGAAACGTGCGCAATGAAGAAATTTCTTTATTGTTTTTTTTTCTTTTCAGATCTACAACAGGGTTTTGGCTTTTTTGTGGCAAGGTAGAAACATATGCACAAACGTTTTATCAGTCCATGTCTTTCGGCAATTGATCGTTACACTTTATAGGAGCTAAAGCATGAATGACAGCATCGAAAACATTAGAATCAGTCTTTCTACAACATTAGATAAGACAATTGGGCGTTGCTGATCACTGTAACTTAGGGAACTGCTTATCGTACTAGAAAAGGTTTAAAACTTTATCTAGAATTGATGCTAACTATCGCTATGAGGAAATGCTTCCTAAATTGTAATATAAAATCATAACAATCTATCATCCATTGGGAATTAAATCATTTGTGCTGTGAAGTTCATGATTAAACCAGACATGCGGATTACTTAGATTGGGTAATAGAATTAATCTGTAACTGTTTGATATTTCTTTCAGTTGATCTTATTTGCGAAGTGACGGTTCATGTTGTGTAGTGACTTAGATGGCTGTTAAACTTTAACACAAAGTTACACATATTTACTCTTACTGATGATGGTAGAAATGGTTACTGGAACGTCTAGGAAATGTATGTAACGTTACACTGGCATTTTTAACTAGGGATTCCAGCTTAACTCAAAACATAACTTACA
>JGI24021J15306_10002080_pt1 | contig 21003 bp, 6 predicted proteins | sample Ectturendosymbi1_FD_15306 | JGI IMG/M metagenome (IMG submission 15306)
GGAGACCGAGGAGGTATTTCCGGCTGTTCGATATCACGCACTTGGGCGCCTTGGATCGCTTGCCACTGTCCTCCTTCTTGCACTCGCCAAACGCACCAGCGCCGCCGTCGCCCTCCCCGGGTTGCGAGACGCTGTCCAGGGACAGGTTCCCCGTCGGTTCCGGGGAATTTTTGGACCGCTTGCTCTCTTTGTCCTTGTGCTTGCGCTTTTTCTTGTTCGGGTCCTTGGGCTTCTTCTCGCGGTCTTTGTCTTTGTCCTGCTTGCGGTGCTTTTTCTTCGGCTTCTTGGGCGGTGGCCCAAGCGCCTCGGCGCCGTCGACCAGCTTCCCGGGCTCTTGCGGCGGCTTCGGGGACGCGGTGTCGGCCACAGTTGACGAGCCCGGCGAAGGGGAATTGCTGACGTCGCCCGAGTTGCGTCGTTTCGTGGCCTTGCCGGCGGCAGCTGGAGATTTGGGGGAGTCGTCCGATTCGTCAGACATCCGCTGCAGCCAGGCCTTTTTCAGCTTGGCGCAATTTGCCGTCTGCGGGACGGAAAGGGTCGGTGGCCGAGGGGTGGAAGAGGATGAGGAGGTAGCAGCAACGGCGGGGGGCACCGTGATGGGGGTGTCGTTGGGAGCTTGTTGCGGTCTGCTGGACGACGAGCTGCACGAGAAATCTGATATGCTCGATGCATCGGAACTGGGACTCGCGGCAACGGCATTAGACGGCGTTTTGGGCTTAGCTTCGGTCTCCGACACGGACTCCAACTCAAGCTTCTTCGGCGTTTCACAAACAACAGCATCAGGTTTGGCCGGTGCTGTTGGCGTTGGTTCCCATGCGGGTTCACAAGGCTTGGAACTGAGGTTTATCGGCGCGGGTGGTGGCGACGGCGTCTGCGGTTCGCTTTTCACTGGGGCTGGAGGGGCGACCTCAAGCGGAACAGGGGCAAAAGGCGACGTTGCCGCCTTTTCGCGGGGGAAGCGCGTGCCATTGGAAACGGCTTGCATATTTTGAGCCGGTAACGGTTTGGCAACTGTTACTTCGGGTGGCGCCGGTTTCAGAACCCCGCTTTGACTCACAGCGGGGCATTCTGGCGTGCTACCTTTCAGAAGCGCGTCTTTCACAGCGACTTTGCTCGGCGTCCCAGGGTAGCAACCGTCTACAGGATTTCCCCAAACGACGCTCGAACTGCTCATGCGGAAGTAGCCGGCAGCCGCCAGCTCCCTGAGGTACCGATCGCTGGACGCGTTGGGGGGCAAGCTCCCCATGACGTGAGGCGGAACCCAGTGGTGCATGGGGCCGGGCGTCGGATCGGAGGGCCGTGTTGACGGCGGCCCATCACCGGCACAGCGCTTTTTCAGGACAGCTGAAGCTTCGCCCTCACAGACCGCACGTTTCCGCGCATTCTTGTCGATCGCTTCAGCAGCCGACGCAGTGGGTTTCACAAGATGATGATGGGGTTCGACGTGCGGGTCCTTTTTCGGCGCAAGGTCGCCCGCCGGATCCGGCCTCGAGACAGCAGGGGGGTGTTTTGCGTAGACCACGTGATTTGGAGCCGAGGCGGACGACTGGGACTCGCTGACGTTGCGCACCTCGGTCACTTTGTAGTCGCCGCCGTTGATGATGACGTTGCTCTGTTTCGTGGTTTGCGTCTTGCGCGCCTCGCTGGGAACCGGAAAGCGGTAAAGGTTTTTCATGGCCAGGGGGCTCAAAATCCGGGCGTGCGACCCGTCCGCCAGAAGGGGTCCGAGACGTTCGGGGCTCGGGGACCGTCGGGCCACGTCGCGACTGCTGATGTACTTCACTGATTGCGGGTCGCGGTACATGGCGGTCGACTTGACCTTGTCGGGGGGGTGTATTCCCCCTCGGTGCTCGTCGTTCGCAGGCTTCTGAGCGGGCGCTTTGTGACCCGCCGGACTGTATTTCAGGGAATTAATGTTTATTACCGAAGACTGTACGGACGGCGACGGCGCACTGGGCAGCGTCCTGCTGGCGCCGAGTGAAGGATGGACTTGGACGCCGCCAGCTGTCAGGCCGTAGTTGGCAAACGTAAGAGGAACGGTGGTCGATGTCGGCGCCACTACCGCTACCTTTTTGGACCCGGCGCGTTTCGGCGACGTCCTTTGATGGTCTTCAGTCACATGGCGCTGCTCGTCCTTGACTTGCACAGGATCGGTTCCGACCGGGGGCTCCCAGATTTTCGTGGCCACGGAGTGGTGGCCCGCAATCCCCGCTGACACGGGGGGTTTGGTCCGTTCCGGCGTAGGCACGTTGCGGCCAGACAAGGCGGCGCTGGCGCGCGTTGATTCCGGGGACAAACCGTTGGCCTTGACCAGGTCTTCCGTCAGATACTGGGTAGCTGATATTAAAGTGGCTGGGTCCAGCTTGGCCAGCACGCTAGGGGGGAAGTTACCTTGGCGGAAGTCGGGGACCCATGGCCTCGGGTGAGACATGGAGCGATTTTCTGACCTAGAGTAGGCAGGATCGCTATTGGTCCGTTTCTCCGAGGTCACTGTCGCAATCACCTTCTTGTCTTCGGCTCGGAGCTGAGCAACAGGCAGGTATTTCTGCAAAGAGAACATCTTTGTGTGAGTCTGTTTTTTTTCGCTCACAGACCGAAACGTTTTTGAAATGACCGAAAAAATTTAAGTCATTTCGGTCAGAATGTCTGAAAATATAGGCTAATGAACACTGTTATGGCGAGTTTTGATACAACTGTGACACAAATGACCGAAATGTTGCCGTGACCAAAATGTCTCAGCGAAAAAAACATATGTGACTTGAGCAACGACAACAAAAGCGTGAGGCCTGCTATGTTAACGTCATCAGGCATATTTTGCAACGAACAGAAACTGGACTTGAATTGCAAAGAGCCGTGCGTAGGGACGTTTCGTTGGGAATCTTTTATGTGGAAACCTGGGAAAAGACTTGGGAATCCACTTACACTTCTCCATGACTCTTCCCTCATCTTCATGTCGGCTTCCCTGACCTTCCGTCGCTGTTCAGCCTCCAGCTGCTGACGCTGCCCTTCCTCGTGCCGTTGGAGTGCGCGCTCGCGCTCTTCCATCGCGTCTTGCGTCACGTGCGGCGATGACGTGCGGGCGACCGGGTACGGGTGAAGGCGAGTGCGATCCGCGGCGTCGGAACGACGGGCGGGGGTTTTCGGGTGCTGTTGCGATGGCTGAACTGGCTTCTTCTGAACGCTCGCCCCGCCTCCTTTTGCTGAGGAGGGAGAGCCCCTCGCGTCACGCTGCTGTTTTTCGGACTTGTACATTTCCGCGTGTTGTTTTCTGTACAAAAAGAACTGTTGCACGTATGTTTGATGCGTAAGTGCACAGCAAACAGCGGTGGTCCAATGAATTTAATCATTGCAGAATAATTTGAACAACGAAACACATTCGCAAAGGATCGAAGTGCCTACCCTTGCGCGTGCTCCTTGCCAAGCGGCGATTCTGTGAGGCCAGGCATTCCTTTGGGGGATGAAGTTCCGGACAGCGAAGCAGCGTCCGGACGATAGAGGGCTGGATAAGCGGCTGCCAGCGCTTCGGGAGTGGTTCGATACAAGGCAGCGTAGTTGGCAAGGACCTGCACAAAAAGCAAGGCAGCGGTCGAAACAAAGTGAAAGACACCAGAGAATCGCGACGGTGGCTGATGCATTAAACACTGCACACATCCGCAAATTCTGAATTGGATATTTGAAGTGGCAACAATCGACTACACCACCAACACGATCAAAGCACCTGTTGGTTTAATAACTCTTTTTCGAGTCGGTCCTGCTGCAACGTCTTGGCCACCCATGGCGCCATGAGATTCGGGGGCAGCATGCTGTTTCCAGCAACAGCCTGCAATTGCTGTGCGAGAGCTGCGGGGTTGAGAGCGCCAAGAGCCTGTACAAACACACAATGCGGCGTGTTGTAAAAACATAACGCAATTCAATGGAGCAACGATAGAACTTATGGCGGCGCGGTTGGTATACGAGGCGAGTCGGTCGGTTTGTACAAGGATCTTTTAACAGCTTTATCAGACGCGTGTGGGCTTTGACTATAAATAGAAACGCTTCTAGCCAAGTACGTGGCGGCAACAAACCCAATCACAAACAGTCTTTTGCTGCTCACTGCTAATTGCCTAAGATGGTGTTCAAAGGCAAACAGTTTTCACTTATTCCCAAAGAAACCTACTGGCCATTGGTGAAACATTTGGATGTTGTTAAAACAAAAGCAAGCTATCGTCAATCACGGCAGCTCGCTTGAAGAGAACTTTACGAGTGATTGGCAGTAAATCAATAAACAACGGGTTTTTGGATGCACTTGCCTGGTTGAAGGAGAGGAACGGGAATCCATAAGGGTTGAGGTACGGGTTTGCGAGAAACTGCTGCGGCAGAGCCGGTATCTGAGCGAGAGGTTGTTGCGGATGGGCACTTGTTTGGGCCTGAGACTGCTGCTGCTGTTGCTGAAGTAGATTAGCCTTGAAATCAGAAGAAAATTACCACATACTGCTTGTAACTGACGGTCGAGCCCGCTCATTGCGAAACGAGTGAACTTCTTAAATGTGACGGTTAGTTTGAAGATTTCAGCGGAGACACGGACCCTGCATGATTGACTTAATTGTTGCGACACAGGCATTGCTGTCACTTGCGTTTGCCGATATACATCAAATATTAGCGCGATCAACAGTGGGTTGACAAAAACACTGTACGCTGCTGCTTAAAAAAATCATGGTACCTGTTGCTGTTGGGCAGCCATAGCAGTCAATGTCCTTGCATGCTGGTTACTGTGCTGCATGCCGGGCGTGTGTTGGTCTTCTTCACTTTTCAACTCTATAAAACAAAACACGTTGCTTCTATGAGTGACTGCGCCACATCAGACAACTTTATGGCTGGTGTCGCTCTGCACTGATGGGATGCAAAACTGTTGGAAAGAAAACGTGATTTTCCACAGCTGTGTGAATCGAGGTCATTTACAAGCAAAGCGTTAACGAAGAAAACGTCGAAATGTGCTAAAAAAAGGACACAAGTACAAAATCCTTTACCGCAAATACAATACTTACAATCCGTACCTCATTTCTCGTTAACTTTAAAGAGTATCCGAAGTGGCAAACGCATGCAACTTGCGTATTTTTTAAAACCAGGTAACAATTACATAGGTATCGGGTTCAAGTAACTATGAACTATAATAAACCTGCCAAACGATAAAAACGTTAAAAACCATGGCAGTTATCCGATACACCAGTTGAGCTTTTAAACATACACGGCAGTCCAACGTTTGCGGCCATCTACATCGTTGCAATCGACTGGCCAGCACCGGCAATTATCCTGGATAAGGTCTTACCGCACGATCACTACCTTCCAATGTTACGAAGGCTCATTCGTGGTCATCGTCTACCGACCACGCCGCAGAAGTTTCGTTTTGCTTCACGTGGATTATTTACACTAGCGTTTGTCTGGAACATGCGTCACAATCGGGCAAAGTTCCGTCACGGAATTGAACAGACAACATACGCTGAACTATTTGGAACCCGGCGGGTAACTTCGTTATAAACTCTGTAACCACTGGAATAAACGCAGCCGTTACGCGCTGATACCTCACCACTTGGAAGCAAATACCATTACAAAAGTTTATCGCAATGACTTAGAGATGTGAACACCATTCAGTAACTCAGGCAAGTGCGTAACAGTAACTCAGGCTGATGTAACACTTCACAGGCACAAAGCCATGTGATTTCGAGACATAACTTGTTCGAACTGATAAACTGATCTCGTGTCTACTTTACAAATGGACAAACATGAATGTTGTGAAAAAGGCTGTCTACACTACAGCAAGTTCAAGTGGGTACAGCATGCTTGAAAATACTTTTAGGGCTGAGGTAGACGAAATTATGTGCTTGAAAGCAGTACAAAAAGTGGCTGCACTGCAAGCTTGCAACTTAACAGCCACTAAAACACCTAGAGAGACAATGCCTGAGCTTAAAATTAGCGCAGCTGCTTTGCGACAGCACAATAGCATTTCGCCCGGCGCAACGCGGAAAGCGAAAACCGCCTGGTATGTAACTTGACACGTCGGCGTCAAATACGTGCTCGTCCAGCGCTCACGGAGTCACAGCATGACAAAGCAGCCGGGTTCAGTCGACCGCAAGGTGAAGGGCATCTGTCAGGAAGATGCCCTAGTGTACCGTCTACTTCATTCAAAGCCTAATGTGGCACAATAACAGTTCATCCGTTGTGCTGGTCAGAGAGTTACCCACTCCTGAGAATACCACAGGCCGGCCATTAACTATCGACTGGTTGCTATGCAAGGATCGTGTGCGACTTAGCTTACCTCCAAGCCGTGGTGGATACAGGAGCCACACACAACAAACTTATTTTCTGCTCGTCGCCAACACCTGGGCTGGTTGTCGCCGATGAAGCTTACCAATGGAATCATACCAACCAAACGCCTGGAAAATCACTGCGAAAATTTAAGTCTGCAAGAGCAGCCTGTTGCTAACAGGACCGATCTTCACTTTGCTTATACAACGCGCGTGCTTTCGACTTCATAAGTACGCAAGTAGAAACAAAGCCATATTTTAAACTTCCCATGGATTTTTCATCTTGCACTCGATCAGTGCCAGTGGTTCTCAATCAGGGCTGCCAAGCATTTTCTAGGTGTTCTACTTTCTACTCCAGTAGGTAGCATTGTGCGTACTTATTCTATTTGCTTCCACAACCTTTGCAAAGCTGGACTTTCTACCTTAGTACACAAACAACCAAAGCATCAAAATAAACTGGAAAACACAATCATGAATTGCCAGTTGCAGGAGTAGATAGCTCACGAGCCATAGGTGAGACAAATCGTTTCATTGATAAATTACTACGTTTTGTTTTTGTGCGTAAGAATGTGTGCAGTTTACGATTAGGTGCTGTGTTACATAACCATCTGATACATTGAAATTTGCTGCATTTCTGACCAAACAGTGGCCAAAATGTATCTTCAAATAATCCCAAAAACGCTGGGAAACGATGGGTCCGCAATTTTTTGGGGGAAGTAACAGGGGTCCACCATAAAAAAATGTTGAGAACCACTGATCAACGCACTTCATTTCGTAGCCATAACATCAAACCTCAGAGAAACACAACTGCCTTTCTAGAAAATACAGTTAATAAAAACATGCCACAATTCCCTGTAGAATTAAAACCGCCAGGTTTGCAGCAGCAGCTAATTCGTAATGAAAATACTCCCATTTCGCTGGAAAGCGAAAATGCCACGTGTAGTAACTGCTCTTGAGAACCGTAAAAATGGCGCCAGATCTGCAGTACAGACTGTCGCAGTCTGTGACTAGCCGCATGCTCGAAAAACGTGGCGTTGGCTTTCAGCTGACGTTTGAACGCACGGCTCAGATTGAACGAATAACGATAACAAAAATGCTGAGAAGTTCGACATGACTCTCACACGCAACAATCAGTTAAGAACAACCAGGTGTAAGGTGAAACCCGCAACTTTCCGAAAACGGACGCGCACACCTAGGCAAGCAGAACTAACCTTCAACAGAAAGAACATGCTTACTGATGACTCCTTAGCTCTCAACCTTTCCTACCAAAATTATGAAAAAACAATATTAACTAACTGCCAAGTACTCCGTCTCCTCGAATACAACGTAAGACCAATCAAGTTACTGGAGCTAAGATTATTTTCGGAATGTTGCGTGGAAGCTGAGAATGACAAGTTGGCGTTAAATTTCGTAAGCGGTAGTCAGACCGTGTTCAGCCTGATGAAGGGTGGTTTTGATAGCGCCGACCGATTCACTGCACCACCGATCAACATCGTTTTATCAGCCGCGAGCAGTACGCAAGGATAAACACAAAACAACTCGAGCTGACTTCGCATCACGTCGCGTCTATTTATAACAAAAAAAGCGAGGGTCAGGTCAACATTCGAAACAATGCCATTCAGCGTCACAATAAAGCTGGAAAAGCGTTTGAGTCTACTCGAACTAAGGCGGTGATAGCAAGGTGAGCAGTGCGTACAGTATTGAGCCAATGTCTCCAATATGGCGTTGGAATGTTCCAGAAAAGCAACACGTTTAGCAGACAAGTGTCCACGGATGGGCAGACACGGGTGACGGTAGCTTAGGATCGCGAGTTACCGAAAAAGATTCGCACGCAAGCTGCAGTTCCGCACAAGCGCATTAGTCGCTTGTACCGCTTGGTTATGCACAGCAGTCTCTCAAGCCTGCTTGTTGCAAACAATAAACAATATCGACTATGATCAATGTCGGAGAGCTATGACCGGGCGGCTAACAATTCGCGTCAAGACAGCGGGAATTTTGAACCGGCTCGATTTGCAACTCGGTATTTTACTAACAGTAACAAGCTATCTTGAGGGCTTTTGACCTCTCGTAGACTGTCAACCCTACGAGTAGGTCATGCCTTTCCAATTCTACAAAACTGATTGTTGAGCACTCAGTGAAGAACCTGTGTCAAGACAAAAACAGCCATTCAGGGAACGCGGAAATGCCAATAGCGAGCAGTGCCTGCCTTGTTGCAATCTTTTATTTTATGACCGAGCCGTTATTGATCAGAGGCAGTAGATGCAACCATACCTCCGCAATCTGACAAAATCGATCCCGTACCAGTCCACGTGAAATGTAGCATGCCAACGTCTATGGCACTATTGATCGGTACAGGGAGTTCTGCCCATAGCTAAATCTACTTGATGCAGTTTATCTCACGACACTACTACGGGGTGTAAGATGCAAATAGACCTTTTACGCTGGTGGCTGTTTTTTAAGGAGTTTAAACCAAGCAGTTTCCAACCTCCTCGCTTTCCATCGACCTTGATCTAAAGACAATTCTGCAGGCACAACATCGATTTCCCTTTCAGTTTCTTCAAGTTCGTTATTACGCTTTCAAAAGCTTCTGTATTTTGTTCAGTTTTGCTTTAGCTATTGCTTTTTCAGCTTGTGAAAACTAAGAAAAGGTGCGCAACAGATAAAAACTAAGGTAAACCTTACAAGACATACCTTTACCTTAAACGGTTATCTCAACTATACATCTATTTTAAGGTCGGTAGTCGGTATCAGCCTAATAGTCCACGGAAGCTGCAGCTAATACGAGCGTCTGGCCAGACCATTGTAACACGACTGAGCGTATGAGCGCTGAGCACATACCAACGGGAACCGCGTTAGCGCAGAAACGTTGCTCACCCCAGTCAACAGAAACACGATCGCAGTCTTTCACACACGGACGAACCATCGCACGTTACGGCCGGCCGAACGCGAGAAAGGAAGTGAGAAACAAACAAGAGCGGGAGCTGACTGTTTTAAAGACGAAGTACCGCGTCCGATACGAAGTCGGATTTCGCTTATCGCCTGCGGTCACCATCAGGATTCACAAACGTTTGCGCGCTGACGATTTAACAACGACGCCCTTCGCTTGTCAAAAGAATTGCGCTGGACAACTCTGGCGAAACCGAGCGATTCGCGCCAACACTTGCAATATTATACTCGCAGTAACTGCAATATCATTGCAAACACCGGTTGAGCCAAACGCTTAGCGGAGAAAAGGCTATCAGTTTCGGATGGGACGGCAGAGAAACACTTGTGAAAGCTTCCACGTGAAACGACGCCGACCACGGCAAGATGTATGGGAACTTGATACAGTGACATTTGCAACTGGATAGAGCAACTGAATCTTCACAGCCTGTGTTTTATCAGTAGGCTAATCAGCTCATTTCAACTCGGTAAAGATAGGCTTTTCTATCAAACAGTACACCATCTACATAAGCGAATGCGTCCTGCTGCCACGCTCTACGGCGCATGTTGTTGAGTAACAACAAAACTATGTAAGTGGAAATCCTGATCATTTCGCCTAAGAGAAGCGCAAAAACTACCACCAATAGCAAGGGGAGTAACAACTACTGTATGTACACAAACCACAATTTTTCCACAATCAATTTTCGCTTAAAACTTCAAAATATTTTATACCTAACTACTTTTTAACTACATGTTGCCATGCTCATGTTGGGCGGTATGAACGCATACATCATACATTCTTTAAAGAATGAGTCATATGCATTCTACCAACTCACAGGCTTTCACGTGCCTAATCAATAGAATAAAACATTTTTATTTGCTATTTTTTGCCAGCAGTAAGCTGGATTTCAGCCTAAAACTAAGCCACATCCACGTGTCGCTTACGCTGCACTTCGGTTGGACATTCGTGAAAGGATGACTGGTATTACTGGGGTAAGTTCAACATACATCTTACTAAGGATCATTTAAGCCGAAAACTGCTAGAAAACAAGAGAACAATGGATTTAAGCATTTTTGCTGACATTCACAGATCACGGCGCAAAATAGACTTCGAATAAGAAATCTTCTGTCGAACCAGGCAACGTACTCACAATTAAGTTACCTCGCATGAGAGCAAAACGGTCACGTAAGAAGATATTGGACAACTTCCTGACGTTCGTAACGCAGATAGCTCGAGGCATTCGCCGAATAACAGCAACCCGCATTGGTGGGAAGGATCACGTCGAACGTGGATTAGACCAGCAAGTGCATCGCACATTGATTGGCAGGGCTAACTGTCGCCGATACGAGGACGGTCACAATACCTGCCTGGTATTTATATCCTCGGAAACAATTAGTCAGAAATAAGGTAGTTTTTTCAACACGCCTGTCATTTTAGCATGCAGTAGTGCAGTATGGATGTGCTTGGCCGTGTTGACCCAAAATAAATCAAAACCAGGGTGTTGCCTAAACCAAACTCGCGATGCAGTGATCAAACATCTGCAGCAGTACCTGACTGATCAGCAGATAAACACAGGATCTGACGATTCTCCACCGCAGTTCTTGACGTATACCTCGAAACTACAGTAGCAATCAATCCGCTAGCTGTCACGGGTCCACGCGCAGTAGGCGATGCTCCATTTGAACTTGTTTTTGCGCTGACTTCACAAGAATGATATTTCAGATTCTTAAAAACGCGTTCTAGATTTCATTTTCACTAATCTGCTTGACGTGAAGACTTAAAGAAGCTATGAAAACCTCAGTAATACAACAACGGTTAACTTCAGTTGTAGACAAGTAGCGGCAGTTGTTCGTGAGGTTTGAAATCAAGAGATCGGCTTCACTATTATCTTCTCCGTGCTTGAATGGCAGTGGTCTGGCAAAGAGGGACAAAAGGCTTTTGTTTGTTTTAAGGGCGGCTACACGCTCAAGATGACGTCACTCTTTTGAGTTTCTGTGCCACAAGCGTGGCTACCTTTTGCTTTTCTGCTGATCTACAAGACAGCCGCGCTTAACTCAATGTCGGTGATAGGCTATCGAAAAGAGCAGTTTTGGGCAAACGCCAAGAACTGACTCGCCTGCGTACGCCTATAATGAATGAAAGTTACTGGCTATGAAGAAACACGTGCTTAACAATGTCACAAACTTTCGTGCTGATACCTCTGGTCACCATTTGTTCCTCTCATCGAAACGAACGGCAACGAAAATTCTAGAAACATGCTGTTTCAAATACTAACGTTGCAAAGAAATTACCAAAGACTTCTGTTTCAGGCGGAAAACAAGTATGTATTCTTGTTGAAACCAAAGCGTTTCACGCAAAAAATCCGTATCAACTTACCGCAATTCAAGTTTTCAGAGCGCACGATCGAGCACCAAAGCTCCTGATGCTGAATACGAAAATACAGTGTAGCACATGACCAACATTGTTACGCTACATGCAGCACACACCCAGCAACGCCGGTTAATATTCTGCAGTAGCGCGCGGACGAATTGACTGCTGAGTTAGTTCCGTGCGTAGAACAAAGCTTGGCGGCATCATTATTTGCATCGCAGGCAAAATGCATGGCCCTGACATGGTTTCATAACTCTGAGCAAGGGTTAGGTCGAAGGTTACTGCACTGCATCGACGATAATGTTTAATGTCGAGCATGAGGCCCACTACGTGCAACGCTGACCTCGGTTATTTTTACACAAGAGTTTAATCCTACCCAATTTTCGACCTTCACCAGCTTTAGTACTCGACATTCTTTTTAAAACCGTTAAAAACACATGATCTACGTATGAACCATGAAAAAGACCACAACTTTAGATGTTCGCGTATATGCTTAGTACAAAATGTCAGCAAATGGAACGACACCTCGGCTTTACAGAGTAAGAGCAGCGCATATCAGCCATGATCTAAGCCTCCAACTCCGTATTTACGATGGCTCGAAGGCAACGAAGCCGTAATAAAATCGCTGCGTAATCGGATTCCGCACCGCGCAGACCTTTCGCCCATCACGTGACCGCTTAAAAGTCTGGCGATACGAATATCAGAAGGTCGACGGGGAGCAGCGCGATAGTGAGACTACATCCACAATCGCCATGTTGTTCAGTGCCTTGGTATACATGACGAGGTGAAGACCCGTTTGAACGGGAAAGCACAGCACTGAATCATTTCGAGCGAAAGGTCACTTTCAGTGCGTGGATTTTTTTTCGCGAAGACGTTATCTTCAATTGGCGAAGCACTTGCACTTGCTGACATTATCGTTTCTCCACAACCATATAGGGAAACCGCACGAACCTGTAGTAGCTAATTAAGCTCGGAACCATTGGTGAAGCACATATTAAACTAATAAGCAATGGTCTCTACAGAAATGTGACATGGAGATGGAAGGCGGCTAATGGGCCAGGCTTGATACATGATTTACGTTTCACTATATCACTGGAAGACTTGAAAATCCGCAGAAAGGGAAGTTTTGATCGCCTTTGTAAGTGCAGCTAGTTTTGGCTGTTTTTGTACAAGCGTGTAGCGATACTACTACGCAACCTCGTTATAGCACCATCCCCGACAGTAATGATGTTGTAACGGCAAACTCCTGTCAAAGAAAGGCAACCAACTAGCCACAACTACGACGTGCTAAGCAGCGTCACTATCCAGCAATGTAACTGCAGGGCTTGTAATAAGCAGAAGGTACAGTCGCAGGTACGGCATGGTAATGGCCGTTTCGAATGATGCGGGGAGACCTTAGTCAGTTACTATTGAGCAACGTTGCCCTTCGCACACATCGGTTCATGAAACTGACATCGCAAACAAGCTGCTCTGTGGCAATCACGGCCGCACAATCACGCGCGCGCACGAATTCCATTCTCGAGTTGTTCGCATGTCGTCGTAAGTCGTAATCGCAGCGCATAATGACTGACGTGCCCTGCGTCACAAACCAGCCGCATGAACAGGTTCAGACAAGTGCCGTTGGTCTTGACGAATCATCGGGACGGACGTTTGCCGAGCGGCGGTGTAATATTTGTTTGCAGCACAAGATCGATACAAGATTTTCGCACTGACTTGTGGGCGTGATTGTCTGTTGCGTTCAGTAGATGGTTATATGTTGCATTGCTTGAATTTATGCGCAGCTTTTTAACTGGAACAAAGCGTCAACCGGTGGCTGCTGAATCTCAAAGCTGATTGTCAGGGGACCGCAGTTAACAACCGTAACTCCCACCGATACACAGTGTAACTATACACACTACGGCGGAACCAATCTGTACCAAGCGCGCACACCCAAAGATGCTGATAACGCGCAAGGTAAACGAGGAAACCCACTATAAGAATTACAAGCATGGTAAACTGTATAGTCTGTAACGAGTTACCGACATTTCTCAGAAGAGATGTTAACTTCATACTTGAACGTAAACTATGCGCTCGGGATTCCTTTTTTATGATTATTTTTTATTTTATTCCTCATGGGAGTGAAGCGTTGGGTTCGCAGCAGTCAAATCGACGGCGGATGATCAACTCCAAAAAATTTTGTTGGACAACATGCTTGCTGCGGTTTCGGAAAGATTACCTTGGTTTTCATTACCTGCATCGCAACAGGTGAGCATCCTTATGCGAAAACAATTTTCGAAGTTCAGGCTATTTCGCAAACATTAAAATTGGCAGAATGCAAACAGTTGTAAGCTCAGACATTTAACAGAACTGCATTTCCACTCAATCCCTGAATTGGGTACCAACAGTTCTAAACCACACAAACATTTCTTCAGGATTTACAAAAAGATCAGAACAAATCCACTGCAGATATGTATTCCTCAGCAGTCTGTTGACATCTGAGCAATGTTCCCTCTAAGGTGCGCAAATGCGCAGTTGCACCCCAGACCATTTGCGCAGTGAAATCTCATTCTCGCGCACTTGCAACACCTTAAATTTAATGTCGTACATATTTATTGCTCAGCCCTTTTACCGCTTGAAACGCTTCATTGGTTGTGTGTCTGCATGGTTGCGCAATTGCACGTTCACTACAATAAACATATGCTCAAGAGTAAAATTTTCTTACAGGGAACACTGCATCTGAGCAAGAAAAGCAATTTATGCTTGTCAAGTGGCAGGCAATCACTTGCGAGACCAACGGGGTGCGGCGCGGCCTTGAATTTCCAAAAACACTAAGCAGTAACAGGACTTGTTTAACCTGCTTAGAGTACGCGCTATTCTGATGTAACCGTCACCGATAAGTAACGCAAAGCAAACACACCGTAAATGGTTGTACGTTTAAATATATGTTAACCCTGCGTCGATGAATCACAGGAAGGCCACTGATGCGACACTGACCTGCTGCTTCGCTCTACATGGCGAAGCGACAGGTCACGTACAACAATTCTGCCCTGAACTACACCAGTGGGAGCTTTTCTTGCAGTAACAACGGAAAACAAATGAGCTTTTTTCGGGAGTTAGCAGTTTTAATTCATTTTCACAAGGTCTTACTAAAAATGCCCCCACCGTTCTCTGTTGCAGCATTTTACGTCAGAAAAAATACGAAAGCGACACGAAGTGTTGCTACCTAGAAAACCGGGTCTTATTGAAACAGATGGCCAGCGAATTTAATGTTGATTGCATATTTCAACAGTTATTCGCATTTGAAACTCCTCCATGAACCGAGTCAAACTTACACAGTCTACTCAATCTACTGCAGTGGTTCTTTACCTTTTTTCTACCACGCCTCCCTAAAGTAACTTTCTTTGTTTCAAGCCCCTCTGACTTTAAACAAGCTGTAGCAAATGTTTTCATTGGTAAATTATTGATCAAAATTTCTATGTTGTGAGGCGTGTAAGGGATCGCGCCCCACCTGGTCAAGAACCACTAATCTACTGACTAGCGACAAGCCACAGTACAGTTACAGCACTGCGCAAGCAAATGAACTTGTGTTTTTTCAACTACTTGACACACAAAATAATCATCACAGAATAACTACGCGTCGCTTTGTATCGGTACTTATGCACGAAGCACTTATGCAAGAACAAACACCGACATACATTACCGTGTACATCACATTTGACAAAACTTCCAATTTGTCCTGGTACTCTCTTTATCAGATATAGTCGCTGTCAGCCTCTATCATATCCCCTCACTAATACATCAAGTACACTTCCTTTTCAAAAAAAACTCAGTGAAATAATGTACCCATNTTCTGCGTAGCAACAGCGCTAAACTTACTACTGGGATTTTCACAACCGCCTGCCCACTTGCAATTGAGGGCTATCCGAAAGTTGCCGCATCAGCGCATCTGTAACCCAAAAGCTTGAGGATCATAAGCAAAGCGAATGTGCTGTACTGAAGTGCAGTCCACGCGACAGTGCACAGCTAGCTGGCAAACCCATACGTAAGCGCACGGACAATGCGTGTTTTAAACTCTGGTGCAAACCTTTAGCCGACGGTTGACCAAACGAAGGACGAACAGCAGGCGCTTCTGTGTGAATCAGTCAGGCGTCGTGCGCATTTGCCGAAATTTCTCTGACAAAGGAGGTGGCGAGGCGGGTCGTGCCAAAATTGCCTGGGCCGCGTCGTTACCCTATCCGCGCTGTTTCCGAAATGACACGTCGCATCACCGAGCTGCGCCGCACACATAACGCTCCGACTACAGGCACAGCCACCCTCGCACCTAGACAATATTTAGAGAAGCACAACAGTTTGAAAGCATTCGGGCGCGTTTACTACGGAACGTTCTCTTTTGCCGTAATGCGCCTAGGCCAGTGGTTCTCAAAGTGGTCGATATCGACCCCTAGGGGTCAATTGGACTATCCAAGGGGTCGATAAATAGTCACTGGGTCAAATGGGGGTCACTGAATGGCCCCTAAGTTCTAAGCATATTTTCGGCTTGTGTATTATTTTATCATGCATTTCAAGTAAAAAGTACTCAAATTTATTTCGACACGTACTTTTCTTGTATTGGCAGCTGTTGGGCTAGGCCAAGGGGTCTACAGAAAATTGTATACTTGAATTGGGGGTCAATGTGCAGAAAAGTTTGAGAACCAGTGGCCTAGGCCTTACCAATCATTTTCGATGCTTCGCGAACAGTATGTTATCTAATGAATTACCTACGCCATACAGTTATGAGCATGATGCAGTTCGCTTACCAACAGGTTGGCAAAATCGAAACACCTTGTTCTTTATCGATGTTATGCAAACTACCAGCAACACAACTGCAGCAACAACATCGCTCTTCGAGTTTCAACTGCTCCTTGACCGAAATATAATTATTATGCAACAGTCACTGCACTATCTCCAGAAAATCTGGATCCGCTTGTTTGCACCAACGTTACACAATCGAAAAACACTATCAAAAATATACGAAAATAAGTGACAATTGTTACATTCCACGCAGTCAAGAAGTACTTCGAGAATTTCTTCACTCAAGCATCCTTTGGAATCAGGCATTCGCTTTAATTCAAACTTGCTTCGTTAGGTTATGGTGGCAATTTAGCTTGAAGGCCCACATACTTACCCACACAAAAAATATTTGGCAGTTCGGTGCGACAGTGGTTTGCTTTCCGTTGCTTTCTTTACGCGTTTCTCAGTGAGACGAAACCGTAGCCTGATAAACCGATTCTTTTCGCGGCCGCCAAAAACACGAACTCGTGCGGTGCGCTTCATGTAAATATAGACGCGCATTAACGGGCCCACGTCATCGCCCTGCAATAAAAGGCGGCCCGGAGCTGACTAATCGATTTTCCATCAGGCGATCGCGGAAAGCTAATGATTAGCTGGGAAACGCGATGTCGGCAAGCGGGGCAAAGCCGCAGGTTGCTAGCTGTTGCGCTCGTGTAAGTAAAAACCAAGCTACGGTGGTGCAGGTCACGATCGCAAAGAATGAGCAACAGCCTACGCTGGCCGGTTCTGCGTTACAGCGATACGTGCAACGAAGGCAGCAACCTGAAATAAACAGTCGACTGGGAAGTGTAGCAACTGTGAAATGGCGCGACACGATGGCGGGTGCATGGCGAAGTTAACAGCATGCAAACAGAAACCCCGTAGGCTAAGCAACGTATTACCAAATCACGTGCGCAGCTGGAGCAAAGCAACTGATATAATCAGAAACAAACAGCACGGCGAATGAAAGTCAACACGCCAACTCACGACTAATTGTGTCGCTTGCAACACCAGACCAACCAACAAAAAAGCACAATACTTTTCTTGCAACCAAACCACAGTACCCACTTACACGCACACATTTATACATTTTATTTTTCACGAGTGGGTGCAGAGAAAAGCGTAGCAGCGGGCCAAGTCGTGACTTGGCAACGGACAAGAAACTTGCCAAGTTTTGGTCACACCAAATACGCTTCATCATATTCACCAACCTGACAATATTTCGCTCAGCTGCTTGAGAAGCATTTCTGCCTTCTTATGCCTGGCACGAGACGACCAAAAAAATGGCAAAACTCATTTCTGTTTCCAATAGTTTATTCCTATAGGTCAATCCTCGCGTGAATGCAGGCAGAAAGCGGAAATTTTTTCCGCATACAATGATCAAATGCCAACTGCCGAATTTTTTGCCCTGCGGTATAACCAGTGACAAAAGTGGTGCCGTAATTTGCGTTTCAAAGAGTGTGCGCCAACAAGCAGACTCCCACACGGGCAACAGGTTGTCTTCACTATGGTCGAGTGCGGAAATTCCTCTTAACGAGAAAGCAGAAGAAACGCCGTGCTCTTGGCTGCTTCATAGTCATGTTGACACACGCGGTATCAGCTGCTTCTGTTTGTTGAAAATCAGTAAATGCGAAAGCGAATACATCTGTTGCCTTTCGTGGTTTTGCCAACGGTGGATGAAAAACAATGTTTGACGACGGCAGAGCGGTGCTTTGAATGGCTACATCGCATGGTTTGACCAAACCTTGTACAGTAACAATGCGACCAAACTAAATAAAATCTGGATTTTTTTTCTTTAGGTGCACAAGGACCACAAGCCAGGACGCAGGGATAGCATGTTCAGGAACCATATCTTAGTAATTCATAAGCAATTGCGATGTGCAAAAAGCAATGCCCAGTTTCGCTAAAATAGAAGGCGATTCAGCACGGAAACTGCTGTAGGAGAATAAGTTTACCCTACTACTAAGCAGTACTAGTATTGCGTGGTAAATCCACTATCGCTACTATGTTTTGGTGTTCGTGATTCGTCATAAAATAATTCTACAAGATGCAGCCGGTCGCTCAGAAGACCAAACCCTCACATGTTTCAGCGAAGCATTTCCACTTTTATGCTGGACTTACTTTCTATACTTGGGCAAAACTGGCCTTCAGTTACTTTTTTAATGATCCACAGTCTAGGCCAGCAAACTTTAACCCCAATTTCTGCACTACCTGATAGCTTGCACTTATAAGCATGTTCGTGCCCTTTGGCAAAGTCAATTAAGCGAAATCAGTAGAACAAGGCAGCGGAAGGTCGATAACGGCGCCATTCCAGCTGTCGAGCAACGAGAACGTTGCCTGAGCACGACGCTCGCAAACAGGACGCGCTGATCGATCGTTGCGAAGTGACTAGTAACCAGCGACACAAAGAACGCCAAGAGCCCTTGCCAGGGTTTGTTGATGAAGACGCTGTCCGACACCTCACCTCGGGAAGTTTTAACAGGATGCCCCCGAGCGGTGATTTCTATCTCAACAAANAAGGTGCATTTTGACGAAGTCGCAATGAAAATTCATTACAATGAAAGGGTCAACAGAAAGGAAATGCATATCAACAACTCAGCTGATTTAAAGTTGTGGAAAATATACAGGGGATTGTCAACTGTTGTTGATGGAAATTTTAAGCCTTGCTAGAAACCCCGTCGTCTTCAACAAAGAGTGCCACTAAAAACGGAGAATATTAAAAATTTGAAAATTAAAAATTTGCTGATCGATTTCTTGCTTACACCCATCGTGGAAAGTACACACTTAAAAACTGATAAGTTTTACCCGCACATCGGCACTACTGGTAATTAACCCAGCCTGACTATGTCATGACAAGCAAAGTACTACTGGCAATGCCGAATTAAGCCGTAACACTACGAGATTCCCGTTTGCTGAGCGAAAATACAAAGTTCGCGATAAGCATCTTCCACTTTCGGTTACTGCTGATATATGACAGTCTCCCTACGCATTTTTTGTTCGTAGGGACCTATGTTTCAGGATGCAGCCAAAGGAGTCAAAAAAAGCTTAAAAACAAGCTATACTTCCAGCAACTTAAATACCAGCGCTGATACTTGCTAACCTCGCTAACAAGGCAACAACCACCCTGGAAACTAAGAGACTTCCGCAAATAATTTCAGTAACACCAAAACTAACGTACTTCGATGACGAGAGTCATAACACGCGCGAGAGGATGTGATGTCTAATTGGATAATTCTACAGCGCATTCAGGCGAATGGAATGTGTTTAGCGACCTGGGCAGCAGCCGCAGTTTGGTTCCTTTATTTTTCAGACTCGGTACTTGTTTTTTCGAGAAACTTCGAGCACTCACAGTAGATAACCACTACTTTGCTTTTATACCAAAAAATACCAATTTTGAATCCCAGCCGGATTTCAATCAATTAAATCAAGCCCAAAGACAATGGCTCAACCATTCAAGCGGAAATTTTTAAATCGTAACTTCTGAGTGAGGCACAAAGTTGATAGTGCAACATCGTTGCAGTGCAACGTTTACACGCAAAACAGGATGAACAATAAACAAGAGAACTAGGGCGAAGACGAGTATTTCAACCTGAACCATCACTTTTAATTGTGCCACTTGGCGCGCAAGCTTTGTCCTTTTTGGTTGTTGGCGACTGCTCGGCAGAAACGTTCACAGAAGGTGGTGCATTGAAACCTGTGCTGTGTCACTGGATTGCTCCTCGTGCGGACATGAGACTTCATCCCACTCACCTTGATGACACGTGGCACTTTCACAATCATGAACCCAACTCAAGAAGCATCAAATTAATCACTTTCAACTTAGTTCAAGGTTATGGCGTAAGAAGCCAGGTTTTCAAGTTGCAAGCAACAATAAGCTTTTCAAATTTAATGGATTAAAATACTTGCCAGTGTATTGCAGTTACAGTCAAGACTTTTCAACAGCGCATAACACATTCTGCTTTTTTGCAATATCTGCCTCTGTTTGGGAAACAAAGCTTTTCCTGTCACAGCAATACCGCACCAAAAAAGCAAGTGCTACAATTTTATACACGATTGTTGCTAAACATTTTCTGTTTTTGGGAAAACCGTGAGAATGGCGGGTCAAAATACCTAACGGCTTCACTTCGAAACAACACAAATTCTTTTAAGTGCTGCTCTTGACATCTGCTACCGAGAAACGTGACAAAGCTGAACTGAAGTAGCTGCGCATGCGAGCACAGCACTGCTAATGTAAAATGGCGGATTGCGCAGGCATTTCTGAGCTTCTGTAAAGGTCATGACTTACTCAACCGCGTGCAGTTCACGGTTTACTGAATGCGAAGACTTGATTCGTTGACTTGAATATTAAACGCTATATTCAGCTGCACAAAAATCCAATTCATTTAACTTGACCATATAGCTACGGCGTATAAGCACGGCAAACTTTCTGCATCAGGACACGCAATGGTATCAGCAGATATTCTGCAACGAACTGTTTCGCGATCCTGAGCAAACCATAGCAGGCTGGGCGCGCGTAACTGTCATTCGGCTCTCCATCAGCAGGCCTTCGGACCGGTTAGTCGGGCACAAAAACGACCTTCGCCAACTAAACGCCGCCGCCAGAGCAAATAAGCTGAAGCATCCACTTTCGGCCCAACGAGC
>JGI24021J15306_10002082_pt1 | contig 21001 bp, 10 predicted proteins | sample Ectturendosymbi1_FD_15306 | JGI IMG/M metagenome (IMG submission 15306)
AATGTTTAACGTGACAAATTTAAACCGTTTTCTTCTGGTGGCTTTTCCTTGCTTGCAACGCATTTTACTTCAATTTACCATATAACCGCTTTGCACATATTGCATTTTATACCCAGAGTAAAAGACTTTTACTAACTATTATACACTGTTCCCTTTACACTGAAACCAGCTTAGTCTATGGGAGGTCTGCAGCCTAGATGACCCTTGATCCTTCGCAGCCTCCAACTCCCTCATGCATTCTATACATCAATGTAATTGGAAGTCATTGCAGTTCTTCATTATAATAATCATGATGGCGTCATTCATGCGTGTGTCTTAAAAAGCTTGTATTTCATCAAAATACAGTAAATGCATTAGCGCCATCAAGTGTATGCTCTATACTACCGCAAAGTATACATCCTCGTCTTCTTTCGTGTATTTGTGTTTTTTTGTTTCTCTTTACTGCGATGCATGTCTAACGTTTTGCGTGTGGGAGTGAAGACGTTACACACAATACAATACAAAAATTATATTTATGAATCTGCCCTCCTTCCAACATCTTGTATTGCATACTTATGAGGAAACACGTACGAGCAACCTCACTGTGCTATAAATGCACTGTATGTTGCGTTCGTTATCATCTGTGAAAATCAGGAGTTAATCTCATTGAAACTCCATAACTTCGTAAGTTTATACAACATCATAAACAGTGAAGGGAACCGAGTTGATGGTGGAAAATTAGTACAGCCCGCCATACCTCGCAGAGTTTGTTTTAGGCCCGCGATTAGGGAAAGGTTGCCGACCCCTATATTTAGCATGTTCAGGTGATCTCATCACAAGGTTAGACTGTATTCCAGGCGTTTTGCTGGATGGTAGCCATTCGTAGCACGCTTCGTAAGCCCAACCTAAAACACACAAAACAAATGGTGAACTGCATTGTTCACTGTTGATGATGCTTGAGTGGAATGGCATTTTTTGAAAAAAGGTTTCATTTTATTTGTAGTAACAGTTTTTTGGGTGACGTTAAATTTCATGCTGGGAAATTAGAAAGGCTCCCCAACATAACACGTTCGACTCAAAACCAGAATGCCATGAGTTGAGCGAAATCAGTTCAACCCAGTATGAGGCACTGCATGATATTGATGAAGCCGACTGACTAAAATGTTGTCGATATGTATGGCAACAAAGGCAGTTGAATGATGACATTATGTTGTTAAATCATTGTTGTTTGTGAAATTTTTCGCTCCTTGTTGCAATCTGTTTGTGTCTTACAAACAATATCGAATCATCGTATGTATGCAAGTTGTACGCGCACATATAACACACAGGCTTATATGTTTGCCTTGAATCGTCTTCGCTCTCCCTCAACTTGGAAAAAATTCAAGGAATATTCGTGCAACTCATGACTGCTTGCGTAACCGCATACAGGCAATGCACAGACAACTCAAAACTTGTTTACGCTATCTCACTGTCCGGGATTTTTGTGCTTGCGCCAGTTATCTTTGCGCAATGCAAGCCAGGCCGAACGTGAGAAAAAAGCAACGCAACTTTGCTTCACTGAATAAAACTGTGTTTTTCGCTGAACATTGGTCACCATCTGAAAGGAATTGGAGGAGTTTGGACGTCACTCTGATGCATGACTAGCTCATGCATCTTTCAGTTTGTGAATTTCGGCTCCATACAAATCAATAATTAAAAGCTATGGGATATAGGAAAACCCACAGGGTGCTAAAATCGGGACAAGGTGTGTAGGGAATCTGTCGGCGTCTAAACTAAGTCTAGTCTTCGGTGAAGGAAGTCAGCAGGTCTATGCTTATCTTGTTTAGAACTTGGGTTAACCAATGAAAAAGCGGGCTCTACTTCTAAGAATGATCCTTTGCTGCGATGTGCAGTCGTAAACCCAGTGCTACTCTGTGGTAGGCTGTGCAGTGTGCATTTACGTACAAAGGATTGCTATGGGAACGGGAAACCGACATTATGTGTGCAATTAGGTAGTGGACACGGGGATGTGTCCCCCCACTTTTTCAGACGGTGGGGATATCGTATGCCATGTCCACCCCACACTTTTCTCTTTAGGTTTTGTATTTGGAGAGGTTTCAAAAATAAAAGTGACGTTTGTCGCGTTTTGTGTAAAGAGCTTTTCATGTTAGATGTCACACATAGCCAAGTTGATGTCGAAACTGAATTTGGTGTGGCATCACTGATTCTGATATTTTTATTAAAGTTAGCTTGGATAAAATAATTTTTAGCTATTTGCAACCTTCTAGAGACCGCGAAAGATTGTTAACAGCTTCTGTTCGACATTTTACCCTGTGTGATATACTGCAAGAAAGGTCATTGCCTAAAACAATGAGAGTTTAACACAGTTTAAAAGCTGCACGTGTGGGAGATCACAGTACAGCCGTGATTTGTTTCGTGCAGAAATGTAGCTGTCTTTGCTGGAACGCTGGTTATTGAGAAACAGACAGCGCAAAAATTAAAGATGCAAGTTTATAATGTTAGAAAGTTACATTTTCAGGGAAATCTCTGCGAAGTTTTTGCCAAAGACAAAAAGCAGCACTATTGCGGAGACTTAGTTTTAAGATGGTCAGTTTTGCAAAGACTCTCTTCAACCACTATTAAACAGGATTTCAATCAAAACGTAGGAGACGTATTGACTTAGCTATACATTGACCTATAGCTCAAAGTCCAGCAGAGTCGTTATTTTATATGGTAGCAAACATGCTATTCTTTTGATTAACAGAAGTGTCTAACACTTGCCTATTAGCATTAAATTATCGTCTAATCTTGAATGTCGACATTACGTATTGTCAAGTTGGTAACTTGTACTTGTAACAGCAGATGCCGTTATACGCCATCACGCTGTACGTTTGTCAAAGTTTGGAATGCTGATCATGTTGCTGAACTATATTACCGTGTCCAGTAACAAATTTAAGTACATTGATTAGTAAATCATCTGTAAGTACAAAGCAAAATGTGATTAGTGTTGCTTTCAAACACCTCTAAAAACAAGATTGGGAACCTGTATTTATAAAACTTCACTTCTACATCGACCCGATGATTATATTGGTTTCACATCAAGCGAACCCCACACTTTACAACAAAATTGCGCCCATGACGGACATAAACATGAAATGAGCTCCGGCTCCCGCTTACATGGGCGGCATCAAATTTTTCATATAAATTGTTACTTAACATACTAATTTCGGTTCGCGCTTGCAGGGGTTCCGTCAAAATTTTCATGGTTTTTGTTTTGGCATTTTTCATCCCTTGTAGGACTACAGGAAAATTTCGGAAAAAGCACAAAAACGGTACAAGATGCTGCCCAAATTTCCCTAGAAATAAAGTAACTTAGTGCAATTTTTTTGTATATATATTTCCAAGTGCCTATTGCTGAAACCGCGCCTTTGTCACATTACTTTCCAGGTAATATACTCGCTGGACATTCAAAACGCTTAGCTAAAACAAAATAAATTAAACCGCGGACAGATCGTGGCCAGTATTCAAATTTATAAACAAATTGCATCACTGAAAGGCCGTTAATGTGAGCTTCTCGAACCCTTGGTAAACGTATAAACTCACATCAGGAATGTTGTATTTAGTCAAGGGAATATATATAGATAGCCACAACACTGGTTTTAAATTTTTCTTCCACAACAAAAAAGGTAGCTAAAGTAAGAAACTTGCACATACTGCAATTAAATTGAGGTAGTTGGAGTAAGTACTGTTTTCACAAGCCGCACTAAACGTTGCAAAGACTTTACATCAATAGAGAGTTTAACAGGCAAAATATTAAGACCAAGAAAGCGAACATTTTTGGGAAAATCTAAATATTGGAATTTTCCAGAAGTATCGTTTTTTGGCCGTGACTTGCCAACAACTAACGCTACAGGGACAACCAAGTGCTCTGTAGATGCGGATTTTCCCTCGTTTATGGTAAAAGAAATAAAAAACAAATTGCTACTTGAATTTTTTCCTGAGGCCCTGATTATGTCAACACGACACCCCGTGACGCCATACTGCCATGACGTCACACCACAAAATGTTCAAACCCAAAAGTGCCCGCATGGTTTCAAATCGAAACTAGATGACCTTCTGCATCTGTACAGGGTTTGATTCGCTCTCTAGCTCTACCGGTCGGCAAGATGTGACGGAAAATGTCGTGAGCCACAAAAGTTGCTTTCCGGTCCTTTAGCTTTTACACAAGCACTGTTGTTTTGCAGGAGCTTGCTTCTATTGGAAATCTGAATATCTGCGTTGATTGCAAATATGCTTGTCTTTGTTTTGTTAATTATTCCTGCACTTATTCTCATTTATTACTGGTATGCACGACCTCAAGGTGCGCCACCTGGTCCCAGAGGATTTCCTGTTTTGGGCATTATGCCTTACTTGGATAAGTATCCAGAAAGAATATTTGCACAATGGAGTAAGTATTACGGACCTGTCATGACGGTACCTATGGGACTTGAGAACTGGGTTGTTCTGAACGACTACGCGTCAATTTACGAGGTAATACGATAACGGCGAAATTCGTTTCAGTGAATACCGTAAATGGTATGATTGTGGTGAACAAACATTGCTTGCACCATCAATGAAATCAATTTTTGTGCAACATTTTTTCAGGTATTTTACAAAACTTTTGCCACCCAAACCCCACCTTGGTTTGCTTATAGGCAAACTTAAGTGCAATAGATCTGCAAGAACAAAACAGCGTCGCTTTTGATATAGTTTTTCTGTGTTGGTTTGCGTTGGTAGACATTTTGGGAATTTTAAATCATACAGGATAAAATTATCATGTAATCGACGTACTGAAGGAAAAACACCAGCATGGCAACTTCTGTAAAGCATTTCGTGACGAACTTTGAAAATAATTCTCTACATTTCCTGTCTGCAAAACACTTCTATCTATTTGTAGTGCAGGTGCTGTACCTTTTCCAAAGATGTAAACTATGGATATGGTTGACATAGGTTGACATTGCTAAAGTTTTTCCGTCCACCTTTCGATTTACATAAGTAGCTGTGTAAAACGAGTCTACCAGCATCTCCCAGGACGCGATACAGACGTGATAAAGTGGCACTGAGGACCGTTGCATCAGAAATTTTAATTTTAAGACTATCAAAATAAGGACAAGCTGTTAGAATGTAGACCACTTATACTACAGTATAGCGGAAACCTAATCTGGGCCGCACAATCTCTTCCACTGGGGCGCATGGGGTCCGCAGGCCGAGGCTTGGACATAGCTGAGCTAGACCAATTTTACAGGTCACAATGGAGGCTCCAATGCAATATATCTGAACCAGTGCCGCTTTGCAGCCTAAACGACAAATGATACGGGACAAATAAAGCTTCAAGACAAGTACAATTATTTGTCTGTGAGACACAAATGACATCTCTGAAAATTGTGCCTTAATATTGCGTTGTGTCCTTACTCTTCAAAGAATGTTGCACAAACGGATGGCGAGCCTAGTTCGTGCAGACAGAATTGCGGTAGCCAAACTTTAGCATTAGCAAGTATTCTTCTGACAAAAGAAAAGCTTACTATTAAAAATTCCTGTCATAACCTATTAGGTTGTTACAAAAGCCTTTCAGCAGCGGGTTGAAAAGCCAACGAGTTCAAGGTGCACTTGAGTTTGAGTTCGAAAACAGTTTAGTCTTGTGGTACGTCTTCCTGCATTTGTTTAGTATCAAAGTTTCCATAATCACGAGCGTCGTTATTGTAAGCGATTTTGGAAGATGTGCACTTTCAGTTCTGTGGAGTTGTTGGCATTACCTGAACGAGAATTATTCAAAAAGAGTCTTACAAGTTTCTAGTCTGTCTTTCCTGTGCAAATTCTTCCGATTGACAATTTGTTACAGAATACTTTTCACAATCGCACCATGTCGATTTACGTATCACTGTGTTAAGATAAATCTCCTGCTATTTATTCTTTACAAGAACATGGTATGAAAATCTAAACTGGTGCATTTTTCAAAATTTAACAAAAAAATATTTTTGCACAAAAAAAAACTTTTAGATCTGCTTTCAAATGAAATGCATTTGCCGTCTAATGATGTGTCAGCTTCTTTACTTCCGGAGATGTCTGCTTGCTTGCTGAATATTGCTCACCTCACTTTTTAAACGAATTATGATCTCTGTATCCTGACTTTGTTATATGATGCAGAGTTTTCAAAACGCACCTCAATACGATTTGATGATAAAATTTTTGATTCAAGTTGTTTTAATGTCCCCACGGAATAACCAGTTTGCATTTTTGCAGGCATTGGAAAAAAACGGAAGATCATTTTCAGGACGACCGTTCTCATCTCTCGGTAACATGGTAACTCAAGGACACGGTATCGCTGCAATGGACTATGGAGATTACTGGAAAAATCAAAAAAAATTCGGATCGATGACGTTTCGTAGGTAATGAAAAGACCAGTTCTAATGCTGGCCGCATGAATATTTCAAACAATGCTTAATGGAAATGTTCGGAGATAATTACAAATATGAATTCAAGTTTGAATTTCAGGTCAAACTCTCTGTGGCAATAGGTAGCACGTCAAGAATTGAAATTTGGCTTTGCTTACGAATTAGGAGCAACGCCAAGCCTTTCAGTAAATCTCTTCTGCGCAATACAGTAATATACTGATTAAACTGGCAAGGTTCTCAGAAGGAAGGTGAAAACATTGACGCGTTTAAACTTGAAGTGATGAACATTGAAATCATCCATGACGAATTCTTCAACTCAGGGGTCAGCAGCATGGTGCCTACGGGCACCTGATCGCCCGCAGGTCTCTTCTGAAAATAAGATTAGGACGATCAGTGTCTTCACATGCTGTAGATGAATGTCATTATAACGCAACTGAAGATAAACTTAGCAATTCTTTTATTTCAAAAGTGTTTGTCAAACTGGTACCACTTCGCATTAAGCGGTGCCGAAGGAGTAACTCCCAGTTTCAAAAAAATTGGTGACCCCTGGTTAGCTAGGCTAATATATGCACGCACGCATCGAAAAAGCTTGTTCGAATGAAATATGTCGCGATTCGTGGATAGACTGTTGCAGAGGTTTCCATGTACAGAAAATTTGAAAGAATTGATTTCATAGTTTGATGGAAGCTGTAAAAATGACAAGTTGATGAAGTTGAAATTAGTCACCATGACTTTTTTAGGAAGAAAACATAAGAAGAAAACATCGGTTATTGTTGACAATTATTTGCGAAATCGATCCAGTGAAATGGTGATTCTGAAACGCAGCCTTTGCAACGTTCAGTAATTCCGGCCCGTATGGTCATGTCCCAAACTTTATTTTTCACCCTCTCCGCTGATTTGTCGCATGGCCGAATTGTTGTTCAGTGGAATCAAGCAAGCGTGGCAGCAAGGAACAACAGAGTTCACATGTCATGATCACTCTTCGCGCACGCTGGTCATTATGTTCAATCGTTCACAATCTAGTATCGGCGGAGATCACACGCCGGAATCACTCTATTATTGCTTGTTCGCGCCACATACACATACTGACACAAATATGAATGCAGATGGTGTTGGTTTTTATGTTAAAAAATACTAAAGTTCCATGTACTCTCAAACATACCACCACTAAGCGATGATAGTGAAGCTCTGTGTCTAAAAACATTGACTGATCAAGTTAATTTTGTTCTTGGTTTTGTGTATAGACATCCCAAAGTTTGTTCCCTCAAAGCTTTCTAGCAAACTCGGTCCCTGCCGCAATATAAAGTTTGAGCAGTTTGCATCCACAATTCCACAAGGCAGTGAAATAAAACGAGCATTGTCACTGCGCATGCGCAAAACGCAGCAGCGAACGCGCTGTGACGTCACCACAGACAAAGGTCACACTGACAAAATTAATTTAAATGAAAGAGATGCGTGAACTGGTGCACAATGTCCGAAAAACCCACTCATATTCAAACAAATCATGGGCAGAATTGGTTTCACAATGGGTTATGTATGTATTTTGTATAAAATAAAATGTTCAGTTTCGTCTGCATTTCATCTACTGTAGTTTGGAACGAATCACTGCAAGTTCTTCAGGTTTGATATTTTTTTATCATGCTGACTAACATGTGAGCCAAACGCGAGCAAAAACTAGCGATACCAATTGATTACAACTTTAGAGTAGTTATTTCATTTTTTATTGTCACATTACGCAAAAAAATGTTTTGGTCAATTGGATGTATGATCTGTTTCACAGATTTGGTTTGGGTAAAAGAAGCATGGAAGACAAAGTATTAGAAGAGGCAGATTGTTTAAATGAAGAACTGCGGAAGCAGAATGGAAAGCCTTTTTTCATGGCAGTGAGTTGTTTGTAGAAAAAGAAGTTAATCAATGTTTAAATCAGCTGGTCCGAACTTAAATATGTTGAAACTGATTTGATTTCAGGAACAAATTAGCAATGCTGTTTCCAACGTTATTTGTTCCGTTGTATTCGGTCATCGTTTTCTTTACAACGACCCATGGTTTACCGAAATGCTGGAAATTCTCAGAAAATGGTAATGAGCTTTTACTTATAGAAAACGTTGCCGATGACATAAAGATGTCGAAGTTACTGAAACCATTTTTTTATTCACAGGTTTGGCAACCCGGAGGAAGTTTCTAAGATAGGAATGATGTCGTTCATACCGCAGTTACGATTCATTCCACCATTTTCACGCGTTGTTAAGGACTTGTTGAAAGATACCGACTACATGATGGGTACTGCGTGTAATGTTCTGCGAATTTCACATTTCGTAATTATATTTTATGTAAAACATGTGGTGACTACTAAAGAAGCGTTATGCCCAAACAGGTTGGGATCGGAGCTTTCGTCCCTTCCGCAACCGGAGCTAAAGTAACATTGTGCGCACGTTGATTTTACATAACCAGGACAAGTACGTTATGATTAATAAATTATGATTAATTGTAAGCCACATGAGTTTAGCAGGTGAATCCATCTGCAATTTATTTCACAGGGGAACTAGTTTCGTGCAAAACAGTGGTTCTCAAAATGGGCGGAATCGCCCCTGCAGGGGCGATTTTGATGAGCAAGGGGGCAATAGCGGGGCGAAACAACACAGAGGGGAAAATGGTCAACTATTAATCGATCGTTGAGTTAACCTCAGTAGCCTACTATTGTGACATGTTAGTTTCTTGCAAATTTTAATTTACTATGATAATCGTTGGAGGTTGTTGCTAAAGCAATTCACTTGTCAAAATTTTTACGGCATCTATTAATTTTTAGTCTGGATCGTCTATGTGCCCGGCTACAATGTGGATTATTTCAGGGCTGCGGAGCCTTCGCAAAAATGTCAAAGCTCCGACTCCGGAGCTTTTCTTTTCACGAACATGGGTGCGGCTCCAGCTCCGGAGCTCTTGGTTTTCATGAGAGTGGCTTCAGAGCTCAGTATTTTCATGGCTCTAGCTCCGGCTTCTGTTCGTTTTCACACTTTAATATGTTAATTGTCTTAGTGTACCTCAAGTTGAATGGAAAATGAATTAAATCAAGTACACAAAACTAAGAAAATGTACCAACTGTTTTGAGTAATTTAATCTGTTTTTTCTTACAAGCAGCGCTCTTACCATGAGGAAATCAGCGACATTGCAACAATCACAGGTTCAGACGATTCAGTGTACAGTTACTAGTAGAAACGTAAAAGAAACATGAACGGCCTTCAGATCTATTGTTGTAGTCTGGTATCGTAACTCGTAACAATAGCGTTTAGTGTGCTATAAAGAGCACACGTAAATGTATTTGGCAAAACTGTTAGTATCTAGGAAGGGATACGGAGCCGGAGCTATTGAGCACTGCCTCTAGGCAATTTGCCCAGAACCCGTTCCGGACTCCGCAGTCTTTGATTATTTTCACCAGAATTCTGAACATATATCAGCGTCGCAATACAACTGCTTGGGGGCAGAAACGACGTGTCGAGAGTGAAGAGGGGCGATGGAATAAAAAAGTTTCAAAAAACACTGGTGTAAAACATCTTTAGTCGGGCAAAGGCAGTAAGAAAAGCTTACAAGTGAAACGTTGACACTAAAACAAGAGTAGAAAAAACGCATGAATTTAGGCTTGGAAAAGAAGCCAGAACGGAAAAAGTTTAGCTATTCTGAATCAGGACCCTACTAGAACACCTCAAAACTTAACAACTGCCAACAAACCTACGTACATCAACGGTATTTAATGAAGAACTATTTAGAAATCAAGCACTATGTGACATGTGAATGAAACTAGTCATTATTAAGAATGTTCAAATCATGATAAGGTCAAACCAATGAAATGTGTTCCGCGTCTCCACCGGCGTACTGTTTCCAAGCTGCTTTAATTTTTTGTTTTATTTAAAAAGTGAGTGAAAAATGTTTTTTGCGTCATCTGGAGGAGAGGTTCCACACCAGAGGTTCTGGTTGTGCGAGGAATCATTCCAGGGAGTGTGACACGCGTCGGCCTTACAGTAATAACAGAAAATTGATCTATTTATTACTCTTATAAGAATTCGCAAGAATTCAACCAAATCGTAGCGTATTTGAGTGGCATATTCTCTCGTATGTATGATCTGAGTTATCATTTCAAGGCAAAAATGTAAGTATATTGAGTTGCTATGAAAAGAGGGAAATGTTCGAATTTTCAGTCACTTGAAGAGATAATCGATTACAATGAGTCTTCGAGTTTGATTCCTGGTGTTTGCGGAGAAATTGTGGCTCATTTGGAAGTGCTGTCGACATCGTTTGATAGATACTGCATTTGGACGTAGGGAAGTTGGAAACTTCTGAAGAATGGATTTAACATCCTTAAATTCGGATCAAATGTCAGATAATGGAGAGCTGAAAGAAGATCTCGTAGAACTGCGTTCAAATCGTCCTTTTTAAATGCAATTTCAGAGTAAACCTTTGGAAGAGTGTTGGTGCTCAGCTATGGTTATGTTTCCAAGATTTGTGAAACTGCCTAGTTGTGCTTATTCCATTTGCAACGACATAACTATGCGAGTCACGCTTTAGCACTTTATTGTCAATTAAGATGAAATCTAGAAATCGCATTAATGCACAAGCAGACATTCGTGCTGCCATCACAAACAGTTCCACAATTTGCAAAGATCATAAGCAAAAACAGAAGCAAAAGAGTCATTGAACTGAAGACACTTGCAAATTGATTTTAATAATTTGTACATTTCGAGCAAGTGAGTACTTTTTGTAGAGTATAATCAGATGTTAACCTGTGTCACCCTTTCTTGCCCATGTGTTTGATTTTCTTTACATATTAATAAAATTAAATTCTTTTTCAATCATTTGAAACTAAGTTCTTGAATCATGATTACAAATTGTAGAGGGTGCGAGGTCGGAAAGAAGTTTTATCAGGGTTGCAGGAGTAAAAAAGATTGGGAAATCTTCACACTAACGAATTGCTGCAGTGAAAAATGATAAAATAAAATTTCGAGGATTGAAATAAGGTCAGAGTGTCAGCATGTCTTACCTAGCTTGCTGTAAATGACTAGGTAGCACCGACCTTGAAATTTGAACGCACACTTACATTAGTACTGTCAGAAAAACTTGAAGCTTAAATAACATTTTGTCATACATCAAACAGCTTTTTCACCAAAATTTGTTCACGTGAAGCTTGCAATTATGTTTGTCGTTAGTCTGAAGTCCAGAGATATTTAATTAGTGTCGATGAATTTTCTGCTTCGAAACTTTTCGAACAACGGTGAAACATCCAACTTTTTTGCAGGTTTAAACCGAAACTTTCATAGGTGAAATGATTTTTTAGCAAAAAAGTAAAATTCGGAAACGTGAAAGCAGTAATAAGTTAAAAACTCTTCGATGACATTTAGTGATAAAGTATTTCACTAAATGCTTTAGCATTGAAACGAAGGTCCTCAACAACGTTTCAACGCAGTGAATGAATGCCTATGCTGTTTCACAAACTTCAAGTTGTTAATGTAAAATACCATGGGTTTTTCTGTTGGTAGCACAAAGATGCATTTTAGGTAGTATTTTTGTTATAGCAAAATTGAAGTGAAAAGATAATTTTTGAAAATCACGCCAAAACTGAACAGCTGTATTAAAATGTGGTAGATTAAATAGATACATTCACTAAATGTGAGAAAAAAAACTTTAACACCTGTTTTGTTAGATTCATTCAAGAAAGAAATCAAAAAGCACGAAGAAGAGTTTCAAGCAGAAGACATTCGCGATTTTATTGATGCTTTCCTGCTTGAAATGAAAAGCAACAAAGAGACATTTACGGTATTTTGAACTTCAACATGTTCTTCGTGTTGGCCGTTAAAACGAGCAAAAAATTGAAAGTCGAGTGACCAAATAACATACCTTTCCTATTTTGTCCATTTGATGGAATTGTTAGTCTTAAAAAGTCTATGCTTGAAATTAAGACTGCAAGAGGGAATTCTCAAATGCGTGATGATCACAAATGATATTTCGAACACGAAATCGCAAAAAATAAGCAGAAACACTTATTACACGACGACTAAACGTCCATTGTCGACCACTTTATTTAAATAGGATAGTCAGTACCTTAACTGCGGATTTTTGTTATTTGTTTTGATACTTTCTGTTACCGTTGACCCCCTGTAGATTGGTTGAACTTCCTCTTCATGTGGAGACAGTCCTGAACTGCAATCGTCAAACCGTTTCAAACCTCTCTTAGCTGGACTGTTCTTGGGCATGGGCGTAACGATGTGAGGGGCGAGAGGGCACAATTATCCGGGCGCCGAATCACTATGGGGCGCCAAATCACTGCGGGGTCCGCCAAAAAGTTCCAACAATGTCACAAGTACCTTCTCCAATACAGTACATTTGCTTCCGAAAGACATCAGGTTCGAACATGGGCGCGCCAAACTTGCTTCTTGCCTCGGGCGCCATCTGACCTCGTTACGCCCCTGCTGTTCACAACACGTAACTTCACCAGTAGCTCCCTAAGCTCCCTATCACTATTGTAGCGTTCACTGGTATAGACCAGTGGTTCCCAACCGCTTTTTGATGCATTCCTCCCTTTGCTTATTTTCCAACTTTTCATTCCCCCTCTTATACAACAAAATTTTTTCATTCCTCCCCTATTACACGAGTCTGCAGTTATATTCGATCTTCCAATATATTCTTTCTGACCTGCTTTTTATCTGTCACAGTGTAGCTTGTTCGAGTTCGTAGGCTAGTATTAGCTACAATTGGAACAATGGTCTTTATATACGACAATAACTTGATTCATAAAAGTGGGATAAAAACTATTTGTTGTCAAATAATGGCACTAATGTTTGTCAACAAAAACGTGTGATAGTCCACAAAATAACTTACAAATATAAAGTGATATAACTAATTGAAAGAGCCAATGTCAACTTAAAAAAGAAGTACAACACTTCCTGTACCCTGAATGGGTAACTGAACTAAAAAGTAGAAATTCCTCCCCAGACCTCTTTAAATTCCTCCCTGGGGAGGAAGTCCTCCCCGGTTGGGAACTACTGGTATAGACCATGATATGCGGAAGGAAGTCTGAGAAAAGATGGTTCAACGTCGAAGCGGTGGGACAACTGTGTTATTCTTGCTGAAGCAAAATGTTCAAATGTAGGCTCATTTAACATTATAGAGTAAGTTCTTCTCAATCTTCTTTCGTCAAAATCTCTAAGTGATCCTTGAAACACTGAGGGTTTTTCTTCAGTGCGGAATCATCCGAACACAACGCCAATACAACATACTGGTCACATAGATAGCACAGGAGATGATTTCATGCATTGGCCACGAGACATTTTTTCTGTCCTATCCCATCCCGTGGCAACTGGTGCATGTCAGATTCCATTGGATTCTCATCAAAATAGTGATGCAAAGTGTACTGTGAGCATTGCTAGAGTCTAGTATTTTGCAGAGCCTTGGCTAGGCAATCACAACCTCCACCCAATTAGAGTGGCTACAGCTGTCAATGGATCAATCAAATTGGGTATCCATTTTTGTTTTTCACTTATAAAAGGCCGAACAACCTTGCCTTCGAAGGCCTCGTTTGAGTACAGCATTGCACTGAGCCTCTGAGTCTAATCTTGAGCATATAAGCATATAATGATGGTGTTCAACTTCAGAATGTTCCTACTATTGGCGTTAAAATTACAACAAAGGGACTATCATCAGAATCACTTGAAACAAAATAGGACAAATCGTCAGCCAAATCCAGCCCTAGCATATGTTGACGACAAGCAAGCCGCAGAAGTTAGCGATCAAGTTTAATTTCACAATATTTGTTGCCTCCACTGTATATACCAGTGTTGACAGATGTAGTGCCGAAGCTGAAGGTCTCAATCTCCTCGGTCAATTTCCCCTCTTCTAACAAAGAGTAAACTGCACTGGCTTCATTCTCTCCTCTTTTCTTTTTAAATTATTGGAGGTTCTTATACCGTTTCATTTCCATCTCTTGCATGATATAACAGCAGGGAGCTTTTTAACATTTTCCCTCCAAGCATCTCAGAAAGAGCCTTTCCACAACAGTGGACGACAATCAGATAAGAAGGTACAAATTCATGCATGTCTAACCGAATAAGCTACATCTCTCATGTTTCGTTTTCGGGCCCTTTGGCATGGCAAGTTTCCCTCTCCGTCTCAACGAACGTTCGACTCGGTTGCGGCAAACTGTCAGTACTTATAATGCTTATTTAGAAATAAATTTTTGCTGGAAACTCTTTTGTAACATCTTCTTGGAAAAGCGATTGCGTGCTCACTCTTAAGGCCATTCATAGACAGGCCAAAATTTTGCCAAACTGGATGAAATTAATCAATGAGATCGACAGTGCTGATCACAGTTCTTTCGATATGTGTGGTGATACGGAAAGAAATCAATTAATGGAAACGTGGCGATGGGTCTGCAATTGTACAAAGACACGCGAAGCCAAAAACCTGGAATCTATTCACACTGCAACAAGAAAAAGACCTAAAGTTTTTTTTTTCTGAAGAAACTAGCAGTAGCCCCACGTATTAATTTTCACGAAACAAATTTTCAACACCTGTGAAGTTCGACTACTAAAATCCCGCGATTCTACGACTTATTGTACAGCGCTTTTTAATAGAACACAAAACGATTTGTGGACAGCACGGTTTGATTTTCTGCAAATAATCATCTTTACTGTGCAGTCAAAATTAAACAACGGTGCATGTGCGTGTTGACGCCAATGAAACAACATTTAATAATCTTTGATGTGTGTTAGTTCTGCAGCTAACATGAAATTTTTATTCAAATTTGCGTTCATAAATATATTGCCTCATTCAGATCTTGGTCATGTAGCGAGTACTGTGAGAATAGGTGTTTCATTATTGAGACGAAACGTTAATAATTTTTCAGGCAANTTGTTTGATTATTATGAAATAGAATAACGTAGGAATTAAAAATGTTCTGCGAATTTCGCTGCGCATATAATAGCAATCGCTCAGGTTTGTGCTTTGTTTTTGTAGAACTAGCTCTGTATATAATGTCACGTAACATCCGCAATCTATGAAAATTTGCAACATCATGACTATCACCAAGAATATGAAAGCAAAACGTTTATTGCAGAATTTTACGGACTGCTCTTTTTGCGTATTTTCCTATAGTAGCATACAAAACCAACCGTCTTCTAGTGCTTGTTTATTGCAAATTGGTTGCACTGGATCAGAAACCAATTGTATGTCATCGAAAAACTTTGCATTGTTCGTTGTCGTAAGCAAACTGAAAGGTGTCTCTTCATATAAATATAAATATTGATTATTTTTGTTTTTGATGTTTGTTAAGAACATCCTTAAGCATTATGTCAGGTGGAAAAATGGAAAGCAGATATATTATTAATTGCAATTCTAGATGTTTCTAGATGTGTAAAAAGTGATGCTTTCGTTCTTTCCTGGAAAGTTTTAAACATCTATGTCTGCACGGAAGAACTGAGAAATACTGCTACCCTGGTCTTACAGTCAGTTCAATTGCCAGATATTATTTAGCGAAGCCTGATATCCATCACTAACAATTCGTGGTCAGTTTCAATGAAAAACATCCTGCTTTATAGGCGTTGGATCCTCAAGTCCTACCCGCATCAGAGCGATTTTTATGCCGAACATGAAGCTCTGCTTGTTGATAATGGCAACGTTAGAGTGGTTAGAACACTGTTCCAATATTTTGTGTTTGCAGAAAACAAACAAGTCACTTTCTGGCATGCTTAAAGCAATGCTTGCTTCATTTAGCCGCAGGAACTTCAGTATGACTCTGGTGAAATCCTAAAGCGATGTACAAGATCTTGTTTGACTGTCAGTTGTTGACTTTGTCCTAGTATAGCTAAGGCACACAGCCAGATTATACTTTACTGCCAGGTGATTTGTTTCCGTTTCTGTAAAGCAAACAGAAGCGTTGAGTATTGACATTCCTTCTAGTTCTTCATGACTAATCTTGACAAACTTGAAGACCGAAAATAAAGTTTCTCAATTTTGTTCTCAGAAACTTCAGCTCATTCAATACGTTCGTGATCTTTTCGAAGGTGGAACAGAAACGACCGCAAGTGCTTTGGGATGGTGTATGCTTTGCTTCGTTCATCATCCACAGGCTCAGCAAAAGTTTTACGAGGAAGTTATAAAAAATATTGGTATGGCTGTTTTTTCTAAACTTATCAAAATCTCTTTACATTTCCTTGTCATAAATACATTGATTTGACACATCATGACTTTACAGTTTAATTTTTTGGAGCTCCCAGGCACTGCTCATACTTTTGCCAACTTTTCAAATAATTCCCTCCAAATTTTATGCATCACGTGGCCCATCGTTTGGTACTCACTTTAGGGAATGTTGTTCAACAAACCACAGGTTCTTAAATGTTTTGCTGAGATGTCGACTCTATCCACTCCAGCCCCAATCTGTTACGACTATGTTTAACTTTATTTGGGGTTGCGCACAGGTTTGGTAATCCGTCTTTGGCTTACCCTAATATTATCCGATGAATTCTGTTTGATTACGTAATTGCAAAAGATTCCAAGAGACTGCTGTGGATATGTTCATGTAGAATTGCACCTGTATTTTATGGTAGACATGGCGGATTACGCGCAAAACGCAATTCGGTTTTCCAAGATATTGTGTTTAACAGAGCACACCCATGGTGACAAGTGCATGATAAGAGAAACTCCAGCACGTAGCAGTGACAGTTGTCGTTCTATAATTCGTGATTAAAGTTAGTCTTCAAAAGTGTTATGTAATTCCACCGTGTATGCGTAAAACCAAACTGTGTCATAACCATGCGTGAAAAACAATCAAGTGCCTTATGTAACATTTAGTGTTATGCAATACTTATAATTTAAACACAAGACCTAAATTAACCCTATATACATCTCAATTCAAACAACAAAGGCACGACCTGAGAAAATATTTTAAAACAGTGTAGACACTTGAGAAACAAATAAACTAGTGGCAAGTGGCAACTGCGCTAAGAGGGGGATGAATATTACGTATTTGTTCAATGTCTGTGTGCTTTTGATTCGGACAACCGCTGAAAGGTTAACCTAACTTCATTTTCTGTTTATTTGCGGCTTTATCTAGAAAACCGACAAACATATTCTGTAGTTTTTGATTTACTGCGAAACAAGGCTTAAATCAGTTCCAAAGTTACTGTAAATTTTTATTCGACAGTGTTGAAAATACCCTCCCAGGCCTCAAATTTAGTTTCAAGGATAGTATATTCACCTAGTGGCGTAGGAAGCCCAAAATATTTTTTTTGGGGTGAGGTCGGATTTTTACTTTGGCGAGCAAGAGTATTTTGCTTGGGACACCGCCTCTCAAAGCACAAAATGACTAGATATTCTGAACATTTGGGGGATAAGGCCTCCTGGCCCCTCTGTTTAGGCCTATGCATTCACCATAACACTGGCTGGCAAAGTAGTTGAGTGGGTTGAGAACGCGGTACGCGCCACAAAAGCTAGCTTGGTTTCAATCCCGGTCAGGTCACACCGACGACTTGAGAAAACGGTACTTGCAGCCGGTCTAGCCGATCGTTCTCGGCGTTAGTAGGGGTTGCTCGGCTTGTCACCGATGCAGCACTCACTACGAAAGTGAGTTTGGCGTGGCGGAAAGAAGCGGAGACTGTGCCCAAAACCACTCGTGACACATCAAAAAGAATACAAAAAGAAAGTATGATGGAACTGAAGTTGAATATTCCTTGGAACACCGCTTGTGCATTTTTTCAAAAATAACCTGTGCCACTATCCCCTCCCCTAAATTTTGAAGGAAAAGCTCTACTTTTGATACCTATTTTGATTTATAGAATATTCAACCTGCAGTTGTCAAAAATGCAGGCAAATATGAAAAAAACGAAATCGCGCAAAATTCACAATTGAAGTCAAAAAACTTCCTTATCTTAACTACTGAAAAATCGTTTCAACAAATATATGGAACGAACTATATTTGACACTTGAGAGATCTTCGCTGTGCAACACTGTTGATGGCGCAAAGCTGTCGGTAACCTCCTCCCACTCAAGATCGTGGGCGCGAAAATAGTGTGTACTGAACCTACGTTTTTTTACAACATTGACGTGTGAGTAAATTTGAACAGCGCAATATTCCTAACAGGGAAAGCTACACACGTGTTTGCGTATATATACCTGGGTCCATTCCAAGTTAAATGATAAAGTATAACCTAAGAATACTGATGTCAATTCTATATTAAGAAGAACTTTGCCCTGCTGCGAGTGGTACGACAGCGAAAACCAGAAGACAAGTGGCAACTGATTTATACATTACAACCTAGGTCGATGTACAAGTTTTAGCGCCATCGCACGTCGTGCACTACTTTTTTATACTTGTCTGTTACTAAAACTTTTTCCAACAATAGCAAAGGCAAACATTGTTGCTCGGTGGATACTCGGTTTTCTCTTTTGGTTAAGTGTCAGGCCTTTTCCTGCGATTAACATGTTATTTGAAAAATGTGCTCCTAACAAAAAGGGATATCACGAAATAGTTTGGTTTTCAAAACTATATTTGGGTAAGGAGAAAATGTGAATCTGTCGGAATAATACTGTTCGATATAGAAGTGAAACAAATATTTTTTCCGATAATTATCTACAGTCCATTTTGCGGATACGTCATTTCTCAGATGTATAACATTAGATGCACTTTTAATTTGCAAGCGCAACAATGTTTCACAACGACAACCGTTACGCTATGCGCAAGAATTAAAAATGAATACTTTGCAAAACTGCAAATAACACCCATCGTCTCTCGCTGGGTAGCTCTATTGAAAAAGAACATAACTCACTAACATGTATGTGAGTGCTCTAAAACTTACATATTTTTATATATTGAGTTAGAACAATTTTCCAGCTGGTATCTCTGTCTACAAGATAGGGGATTATTTAAAACAGCTTAACCAAGCTTGTGCAGGGAATATTTTTAAAATGACCTGCTGCTTAATTGGAAATACTCAGCGACAAAAAGTTGTCAGACCTTTAATTCAAAAAACTCAACGTTTATATGTTTCCAATCATCTTATGCACAATTTTATTGCATTGCTCTTAGTTCATTTCATGGAATTTCAACAAAAAAACAAGTCACAATTTCTATGAAAAATTTTATAGCACCCATGTTAGAGATGGCACGGGCCAGCACTTGTGCAGCCCGGCCCGCCCAGAGCTAACAAGAAACTGCCCGGCCCGTCTATGCGAAACCACAACTTATTTTCTGGCCCTGACCGGCCCGTGGCCCGTAACGTACCGTTACCTCAAAAGCAGAGTAACAACACGTACGTTTTTCAGTTCATTGTCCTTTGGACAATAAAATAATGTAGTCTTAATGTCCATAGGTCCGCCAGAGCACTTTTGAAAACTTATTCACCCGCCGGCTGCAACGTGACACTATCACAGGACAAGTGTGTGCTAGGCTGCACTACACTTGCTAGTAATAACATACTGAACCTAAACCTTAAACCCTAACCTAACACCTAATCCTAAACTAGGGGTTCCCAAACATGGAGTACATGTACCCCTAGGCTATTAGGAGTGCATTTACCTATCCGAAGGGGTACATTTGATGTTAGAAATAGAAGGGAAAAAATGTGCTTACATATTATGCATTTCGAAATATTTATACATACATCAGTGAATATTAGTTTCAAAATAATTATATGCTTATTGGTAAATACATTCTTGTTATTTTGCACAGCCTTTTCATCATGAGACATTTTAGGGGTACATGCTCATGTATCGAAATGCTGAAGGGGTACATGGCCAGAGAAAGTTTGATAACACCTGTCCTAAACCTAAACCCAGTTCCGTCGCCACGGGGGAGCCTTGGTGGGCTCAGTCCCCCCAAACAAAGCTCCAAGCCCCCCAAATTGAAACATGAAACGCTATCAATTAGTCGAGTTTTTGTCAATTGTTAGAATGTCAAGCCAACCCCCACAAACGCAAAGCCCTCCGCAGAAATGAAAACCCCCTATTGAAAACTTTCTGGCGACGGTTCTGCCTAAACCTCAGCGACAGACTATATATGTAAGTGCTTGTTGCTTTGATTGATTCATAGCATGGTTCAATTGTTTGCGTGGAAACAAGTGAAATAGAACATTAAAGCAGAACGGTAAAATGGAGAGAACAGCAGCAAAACATTTCCTTGTTAGATTTTGAAACTTTGCAAAAACAAAAATATTTGCCTAATTGGCGAGCAGGTCGCAGCGACCCGGAATGAAGTCACCGCTAAAAAAATTGTTAGCGGCAGTGTTTTTCTTTAAAGGTTTTTGAAAGGGTGTCGTGGTGGAGCTTGAGGGTATCAACACCATTTTCCTTCAATGTCTGATACTTTTACCTCATTTTCACAAAAACGCAAGTTTTTGTCCAAATATACTTAATTATTTGAATACGACGTTCACTTTTAGCAAACAAACCAAAGACCATTTCATAAATGGCAAGGTTCAAATATGTAGGCGCAACTACTCATTCATTTACTCATTTTCATGCCAGCTTTTCCTTTGGGGAGAGTCGCGGGGGCAGCAGCCCTAGAAGGACTCGAAATACCTCATGATCAACAGCAATTTCTGACAGTTCTACTGTCTCCACACCAAGACGGGACCAGG
>JGI24021J15306_10002084_pt1 | contig 20994 bp, 17 predicted proteins | sample Ectturendosymbi1_FD_15306 | JGI IMG/M metagenome (IMG submission 15306)
TTTCAAACTTCTTGACCAACTTGAAAATCTGACTCCTGTTTGGAAATTTGTTGAAGCTGAACTTCCTTCTGAACCTTGCTTGAACAATCTGGAAAGACTTCGTTTCGTAATATGTCTTTACACAAAAGATCTTCTGCTCCATCGACCAAGGCATCATTAGACTATTTTTTGTTNAATATATAGAAAGGTTTGTTTCCCTATGACAATCTGGAAAGATAAAAATGAATAAGGTCATCCATAAAGGTTTTAGAAGCTGCCGCTTTGTTTCAACAATTGTGAAACACCCTATATATTATTGATTATTATTGATTTGAAACCTCTTAAATTTTGACTGAGCGACGCATATCTTTTTGAAGTGTATTTGGGCACCTCATCCACTCTACCATGTTACCTTTTGTCATCTTACCTTTTTGTCTGGGGCCCCTTGTCCTTTGAATACACAGTAGTCAGGCTATTTATGTACCAAAGACTCATAGGCCTCCTTATCCTTTTATTAGGGGACCCTAGCATCTTGGTTAGGACCTTTTACATTTTGATTGGGGCCCCTTGCCCTTTGATGATCCAGAAAGCTATTTATGTGTCATCATTTCAGTTTGACTTCTTATCTTCAGGTTGAAAATCCAAATGTGTTAAAATATATTATTAATAACAACATAGAGCAAACCAAATTAAGTTTTATTGTGTAATCATTATAATAAAAATACAATCATAAAGAAAACCTCTTAAATTTTTTGAAAGGGCGTAAAATAAAAATGGGGTCCCCTCAAAGTGCGTAAATTGAAAATGGGGGCCCCCATTTTGCACACCCTGCACACTCACTAAGACCACTACTGCTGTTTAGCCCGGATAGAACTGCCTACAAACATAATAGAAGTTTTCCCCAGAAACGAGAGTGATGGGACGCGGTTTTCTAAGTTTCACGGCAAAAGAATATCACCAAATGTTGACACGGTTGGTCATCCATGGCTAAAACTCCAGGCCTGGAAAAATGGCATCTTTTGCTGCTACTTCAAACTTTTCGCTTCTGGATATGCACTAGCACAGCACTCAATGCCTCCCTGTCTGCAGGTACTACACTCGTTCCTCCCTTCTGGTCAGGGAGCTACTTGACCGGAGAGGAAGTATTAATGAAGGTTGTAATTGTTTGATTTATTAGGTTTTATGGCGCTGTCCATTGAATTCTCTGCTGGAGAGGTCTTAACGTCACCCTTTCGGGCCTCGCCTTTGTAACATCACCGATTTCAATCATTATGCCTTGATACATCCCCTCAAAAATTTCTTTTAAAAAAACATGCTTTTAAAAATAGTTAATATCGTTGAAAAATAGCTTCACAACTGTATGTAATTGGAAAAAGAAAAGAGCTTTTATTGCCTGCCGACACAGATCAGAGAGATTTGGTTCCATTGTCTGGACATCCACTCAAAATTAAGTCACACTCTACAGCTGCCGACTTTGCAGCTCAATCTGCTGTTCAGCAATGCAATTTACTTCACAATGAACCTGCAGGTCTAGCACCTCAAAAGGACTTCGCATCCAGTTAAACGTTTTTGATGTAATTGTGAGAAAGGATTTGTCTATCCATCTCGGAGAGTAGTAAGGCGCTCAAGAAAGATTTGACAAAAGCAGCGCAAATCAATTTCTATCTCTTCTGCAAATGCGTTTAATGCTGAAAACGCAGACAGTCTTCCACATTCATTTCGAAGGATCCACAACTGTATTTTACTTTTAAACGCGACGACGTCTCGGACACATCTAAAAGTATTTTACCTTTTCCGTGCCAGGAGCTGTTTAGCTGATTCAAACGTATAAAAAATCAGCTAAGATTATTTGGCAATCAACTTGCTGTCGATGAATCGTTCAGCAAAGTTATGATTCTGTTCTTTTCATTACGCACCGGTGCCATCGCGTGGACCACTATCTCGAGCATCTTTCCTCATAAGCCAACGGACGTTCTAATGAAAAAAACGTCCACTGTGTTCTACCGCCATCTCGCCAGTCAAAGCACCAAATTAACAAATGCGTAAAGGACGATGTTTGATGTGATTAACAGCAAATGAAAGAAATCTATTAAAAACTGTCAGATCGTAAATTTCTTCGCTGTCTGATTTTTTCTCAGCGAAGACAATAACTACCTAAATATTTTTGTTTTCGTTTTTCATAAATTCATGGTCTTTTTGCTTCTTATCGTGGCCGAGTAAGCACCATCGGCGCAAACATGCACGTTATGAGTTCGTGAAAGGTGATGCTTCTTAGTGAAGGAATACTTTCTTAAACATTTCTTTTCTTGTAGTTACTACACTATGTTTGCAAATTTTTTTAAAGCAAAATGTTAGGTACCCAGTATGAACCTGTAGGGACCTGATTTCTCTGATTTTAGGGAACCGATTTTATCTGATTCTGGGACCCGATTATCATTTTCTCTGATTCTAGGAACCCGAATCGGGCCCCTAAACACCCTAAAAAACCCTGGTGTTTGGTTCTACCTGCTGCTGCTGCCGGAGGGGAGAATTGTTCTCTTATGCAGTGTTGCTTTCTGAGTGTTGCTAACGACCCCCTACAGTGGCCAGTGGACCTTTTTCAGCTACGTTTTCCCTCCTGGTCTAAACATCTAGTTACGCCACTGACTGCTGATTGTCTACGTTTTCAAAAAAGAAGTTCATAAAGAATACGTTTCGCGTCTGTGTGACGAATAAAAACCTTCACCACTACCTTTTACTCGTCACTACCTTGGAACAAAAATTTAGGTAACTGCCAAGTAGCACAAATTTCCATTGCTCCACCAGCAGAACAATAAATAACGTTGACAACGTTTATTGATATCTGTATCCATTTACCGGATTTTGTATATCTATATACAGTTTCGCTCAAGAGTTTAAGACCACCTGCCTAAAATGTGGATTTTTACAACTTTGGAAAATTGTCTCATTTGCTTCGTCACATTGCTTTTTAAGTTGGACGAACATTGTTACATAACTGATGTTTCTATTACAACCTCTAAGAGTGAGCTTTTTAACAATCTGGTTGTCTTGGAAGCAAGAATGTTCAAAATTGTTGCAAGTTTTGCTGCTGAAACTATGGGCAAGAAAGGTTGTTATCAGATGTGGACAGATCAAAAATTATTACACTGCATGATGAGGGATACTCAGAAAGGCAAATATCTGAAAAACTGAAGTTCAGCAAGACTGCAGTCTATCAATAATAACTTCCTCCACTTTTAAGTGGTCCAATCGAGATGAGGCTTTGCAAAGGCACATCTCTTAGCTTTCATGGAAGGTGTAAGCTTACGTTTTCTGGCAGGTTTATAAACTCTGAGCCCAAATGAATCACTGAAATGACGTTTTATGGTAGATGTACTGCCATCTGCACCTGTGAGCAACAAATGTGGTCGAATCTTTTTACTCGAAGTGGTGGGTGAGTGCACTACCATCTTTTTCACTTTGACTGGCAACCTTGGGCCTACCAGACCTGTTCAAGTCCAGAAAACTAACAAACGTCTTGAATCTGGCAACTGCCTGATGGATTGCAGTCTTGCTGAACTTCAGTTTTTCGGAAATAGCGTTTCTCAATGCCTCACTTCATGCAATGTAAGAATTTTTGACCTCTCTACAACCGATAACTGCTTTTTTTGCCCATGTTTTCAGCATCAAAACTTTGCAATAACATTGATCATTTTGGTTTGCAAGACAACCAGATCGTTAAAAAGCTCATTCTTAAACGTTGTGATAGAAGCATCCGTTATGTAACAATGTTCTTCCAACATAAAAAGTAAATGAGAATTTTCCAAACTTGTAAAAAAACAAATTTTAAACATGTGATCTTAAACTTTTGAGCGCGACTGTATAATTGTATTAAATTCTCATATTCTGTTTTTTTTTTTTGTTAGAAAAATCCAAGACATGTCACATTCGCATGATTTTATGGGAGTGACCGGACCTCGAAAAATTTTGACATTTGTAACTGGACCCTTTCTTAACGTAATTCAGTAGCCCTGTTGTAGCATGTTTGGCAAGTGGACAGCAAAAGAAATATTGCTCCACGCAGTCCTCAGTCGCACGGTATCTTACGAACACCATGAACTGTGCATCGTTTCATAAATCTGCGGTCTCGCCCACCTCTGAAATAAGATTTCTACTTCGCTTCGCAGCAGCAATAGTTTGTTTCAGAATATCGACTAAGAGTTCTTGGATGCGTCACTTGGTGGTGTTGTTTATAGAAAAACCATAGCTAACTTATTAGCTACGGCAGGTGTGTGCAACCCGTAGCCCGTGAGCCAAAACTGGCCCGGGAACTGAAGTTTTGTAGCCCGTAGAGTGTGCTGTTTACTTACCTTTACGACCACACGAGTTCACCCGCACCTGGTATTTACTTTATCCAGACCGCATTGCTCCACAAGCAAGCATTACGGTTCTATCTTGATGTCAGCCCACTGACCTGAAGGAAATATCGCGCGTGTTATCGGGTTTGCAGATTGTGGCCCTGCGCGAGGTTGCACTGGTGCCTGGTGATGTTAGGAAACCCAACTACTGTAGTCTTAGCTAAAGAAATAGCGACAGAACTCTTCAAACTCAGCGTCTAACCGAAAATGTCTAAGCCTGAACCGCTGTGCTGTCCACACCTCGTGGAACAATGGCGATTTCATCAAACAAACGCATAGAGAACGCAGGTTGAAGGTATTGCCACCCTTTAGTGGGCGGCCAGCGATTTGTCTAGTGTCTAACCCTCAGAGCGTGACACATGCAGTTGTGGCACGGAGACTAATCTGGTTATGTGGATTTGGCCCGGCAAAGCCGCTCGGATGCACACCCCTGAGCTACGGCATCACTGCACATTATCCCAGCTGTTTTCAGGGCAGTTGGTTTGACCAAGCTTTCACCTGCTGTGTAAGACGCTTTTGCTCTTGCATTTTTCCAAGCAACAGAAAAAGCACGCATTGCTTTACTATGGGAGTAAGTTCTTACTCCTGAGGTAGATGGACGATAAGTACGGCTTCACGTTATCTGGTGTTTTTTCTCCTTAAAAACGCAAGGATTTTGCCAACGTATTTTACTCGATATTTAAGCTTCTGTGAACTGTGGCCGGATTTCACCGTTTACCACGACGTAAATCCAAGTTTCAAGTAGTTGTCGTTATGCGCAAACACCTGCTTTCGCTAAGCAATTTTAAACTAAGACGGCAAAAACAAACTGCAGTTTAGATAACAAGCTTAAGCTGCTGACCACACTACCTTAAAAGTATAAATGCCATTTGGAACAGCAAATTTTTGACTTTTTCACGTTAGTTGGGTGCATTTTAATCGCTGTACGAACAAAAACGTCGATGGCAGAAAGTTGATACAGTTGTTGTGTGAGGGTATTACAGCAAACTTGTTTGCCCCTAGTGCTAGCCCACAGCCCTCACCCACAGCCTTCCGCGGACTCGGGGTTGAGAAACACTGTCATAGAGGATGACGACGAATAAATTGCTTTAGGCAGTGCTTGTCAACCAGGTATAAAGTACAGCACTGGGTGTACCGAGTGTAGGCTTCGTCTTCAAATTCAGTTGCATTGTTTCGCATATAATAGACTTTACTCTTGCTAGACTCATACGTAATACTGAAATATAATTCAAAAAGACTTGACATGCCTTCGTGAGCAAACGTTTTCTCCCTTGTTAAAATTAAATCGAAAAAAAGGAACTCAATCAAGAATGTTCTTGTTCTGTGAGGGGAGCTTGCAACAAGGCTGAAAATTCGTTTTTCGCAACTGCCTGACACATTCCGCAGCAGCCATTGCGTTATGAGATGCATTGTCCAAACTTTGTGTATTGTAGATGTCCGTAAACATCAAAGCAAGCTTTAGTTCAAATCGAACAAAATAAAATAGAAAAAAGATTTTGATATATTAACTAAATTTACTAAATGGCTTGGATGCACAGATTTTAAAAAAATCAAATAACCGTGTACCACTGCAAAATAAGGTTGCCAAGCACTGGGTTCAAAGCAGATTACGCTTTTTTTTATCAACAGTAGTCATTATATCTTGGTGGTGGCGAACGTTTTCCGGTGATTTCAGCTGCGATCTAAAAACTGTAAAGTTTCTGTAATTAACCAAAGACCATACAAGCAAACGAGGTATTTTTCAGAGAGCGGCGTCTGTTCTGTGTTCAGAATTTTGTAACAGCCCCAATTTCTGATACTAGCTGTGCCAATAATATTGGTGCAGTGGGTGGGAATTGTTAGCGCGGATTTTTCGCCATTTTCCCGTAAAAATCAGGTAAAGAGCAAGAACAAATCATCCACGTTTCCGAACGAATAGGACCACTGAAAACTGTCAGTCCCGCCACACTTTTCATAAAGCCATATCAGTTTTGTCACAAATTTTTGCAATTCCGCAACTCCCACATTTTCTATTTTGCCTAAAAGACAAGTTTTCCCTTGCCCTGAATGTTCACAAACACTGCCCGATTTTCACAGCTCAACTTTGCAGTGCTAGGGGGCGTTTCCCCCACATACCCCTATCTCGTTTGAATGTGCTCAGAATCATTATGACCAAAACCCTGTTTGAAAAAGGATCTTGTTTTGTTCACAGTTTGACGCAGTCCGTGCCAAGTGTTGCTACACTGCAGTCACAGACAGCAGACAAGGCTGTAGCTTCTGTTACGGTCGGTGCGTTTTTTTCTGTTGAAACTTACCAGGAAACAAATATCACACTCTTTTCCGATCCTTCCAGCGTATTCCACTGCAGTTAAGTCACTTACGAAGGGATAAAAATCGCGAACTGCTGGGTTACTTCACTTTGCGTCCAAATGGATACTTTCGTATACAGTATGTTATAGGCTTCAAACCCTTTCCAAGAAAAACATACTATGTTTTACTCGAAACGCAAGCACGTTGCAGCAGGGATATAATTTTTGTCAGAGGCTCGGTACAAGCCAGTCTCGCTTCATCCAGTGGACGAGCATGACGCACCACTGTGGATCTCCCTATCGCCCTGTTCAATGACATATATACGTAGCAGGAAAAGCGAGCTGTGACCAAAGCGCGAGCTAAAATCAACATTAAAAGCAGAAAGCAATCATACTTATCGGCTTTTGGTACTATAGTTGAAACGCCAGAGTCAATTGTATTTCCTGAATTTTAATTGTGCGAAAATCAGGATTTTGATCATGAGAGACAACTGATCGGATATTGGCAAGCGGCACTAGCCAGTCAGATCAGAGCAAGTCGCCCAACACGGATATCGTTAAATGCAAACTAAAAATCTAACTCAAAACACATATCCAGAAAATAGGAATAGCAAAAACTTAACAGCAATGACAATGTCCACTTGTCAACGCCGAATAATTCGTACATTTGCTAAGCGGCGNAACNCCCTCTGTTCATTGAATGGTAACCGGCTTTGTTGTACAGCGTCACAAGGAATTGACGGCGACATAACAAANATACTACTGTCGTGGGATAAAGCGTCATAAGCAAATCATTTTGTTGAAGATTTCATTTCAGTGGTTTAGTCGGAAGTTAGCAAGTCGAGGTAGCAGCTTGCGATAAATTTTTACCCAGGCAAATGTTCCCCGACGAATACCGACACAGCCGTGCGACAAATTGTGAAGCAGCAACGCAAACAGCACGAGTGAGGAGCAAGTCGCCGCAACCAGGTCTGGCAATACATCGGACAATCGTTAAAAACCAACTACCGAACGGTCGAGCGCACGCGAGAAACTATGGTTTAAAAACGTTTTATGCAACCTCGCACTGCAAGCACCACACACAACGTCACGCAACGTATCGTCAACCTAGCGAATTACAACGCGCGAAGGCGTTTGTTACCGTCCTGCACAAAACAACTCACAGTTTAGGCATGCCATAACACATGCAGTTTAAATCCGTCATGCAGGCAAACGCCGTCAACGCGGGCCCCAAGCCCTTGAGGTTCCTGGAATGTAGAGACGGCCACCACAAACTGTCTTCCTGTCAGCAACCGCTACGGCCGAAGCAGTCTGAAAATTGTAGCACTTTTAAAGTCGTCCAAAAAGCATTGGATTCTGATGTTGACTAGCCTCTGGGAAGTCCCAATCCAGACTGTGCATTTGAGCGACGTAATTTTTGCTTTAACTCACTCAAATGCATGCTGGAACAGGCATGCAAAACCCCGGACGTGTTGGCGACAGAAGTGCGCAGATGAGTTGGGATGACAAGCAGTCACGCGGCCGTCACATCAGCAGAACTTCCACCTGTTTCCACAATCGTTGCAGAACACGAACGTGGTCATCGGCTCGTCTGAGCTTCGGGTCTGCAGCTGTAGGATTGAAAACGCAAAGTCGTCTGAACATTCCTCATCTAACGGGCACACTTTACGTCCAACTTTGACAAACCGCATTTTGTGCCAAAGTAGAAACGGACGCTGCAGTGGTTATACATTCTATGCATCAGCCGCGAGCACAACAGCGAAGAACGAAACTTTTGTACGAAGTGTTCTTTCAGCAAATTCTTTACCACAGTAATAACTTGTTTAAAGCAAAATAAGCCATTTCGGTTTCCATGGCCTTAAATACCAAGATCGCATATTTAGACACAAACACATGTTAACGCCAAAATTACCTTTCATTTTTTCAATAAATCCTATGCAGTGATAAAAACATTCGGACTAAGAAACCACAGGTGACAGCTTTTACTTTTGTTTTCAACTGAAGACCCTTGATCTAGAAACAACGGGTAAGGACGGGGTTGTATAAACTTTTCTTCAACCAGGGCCAGATGACCAACAGCCCCTGAGGACATCATTTTTCGCAAAAAATGCAAATTTATACTGTGTCAGCAAACGCATATGCAAGTTCAAGCATTTCCATTCACAGATCACGGTATTGCAGCCATCTGTTTCCTTAGGAAAAATTGAAAACTTCTGCCTTCCCTGGAAGCGGCGTGTTTCATTATTAGTTTTTTTCCTTACTTGTTGCAGACAGGGCACTTAGTGGTATTCCACTTTTAATCTGGTTTTGTCCCCGTTAAACGGCGGTGGCCGGATTTACCTTGTTTCTGTCACAAATAAACTTAATACCATTTCTCCATCTTGCTCGATTAAGGGTGTTTCTGTCGGCAACCCTATCCCTTTAATCCCCTCTTCCATTTGCCTCCTCGTGTCTTCCGTGGTCGTCCCTGTTTTCTCTGACCCTCCATCTAGAAACTCAACGCCTTTCTTAGGGCTTCATTCTCATCTCTCTTCAAAACATGTCCGTATCATAACACACTACTTGCTTTTGCACGATTTTCTCTTAACAATCCCAGCATGTTGATCAATTCACGAGTGTTCTTTTTGCCCATCAGTTTCACGCCGCACATTGCTCTACCTCAGCTCTCTCACTTCGCCTCAGAACTGACACCTCATTCACTCTCAAACACCCTGTCTCACTGCGGTACAGCATAGCCAGTACATGTCCGATAGATCCTTCCTCCCATCTTCAGTGAGAACTTTTTCCCATATAAAAATTCCCCGCATTCTCTGAATTTCATCCATCCAAGTCTTGTTCTAGATGTTACCGCTGTTTCACATTCTCCACTAGCATTTAGTTTGTCACCCAAATAACAGAAACCATTCACCGTTTCCACATCATCACGGACTTTTCAACAGGCGCCACTGCTCTTTCTACAACTTTCTAACATCGAACACAATCAAATTTATTTGTCAAACCAGGGGTGACTCCTTGATCTTTGCGCATCTTCCATGAATCCATTTCCTACATTTTGTGTACATGATTGAGTTAACCATTACTTTTTCCCATACATACCACATAGATCTATCTTACTTATTGTCATCTCTCCTTCGGATCCGCTAACCATCACGTTTGTCTTCCCCAAGTTAACCTACATCCCTTTACTCTCAAACGCCTCTTTTAGTTCTACCAAGGTTTCACTGATCAGAACCAGATCATCTGCATATAGGATTTCCTTCAACAAACCTTCTCCATCATTTTCTGTGATTTCATCGACTACGATCGCAAACAACAACGGAGACAGCACTAATCCCTGATGTACTCCAACCTCAACATAAAGCTCCTCTGACAACTCTGTCCCAATTCTAAACTCTGTCCCGTTGTCACCTATCCTTCTGATCGTTCTAAACTCTGTCCCGTTGTCACCTATCCTTCTGATCCGCTAACCACCACTTTCGTCTTTCCTAAGCTACCCTTCGCCCCTTTCTCTCAAACGTCTCTTTCCATTTATAAATCTCCTCTTAGTTCTGCCAAGGTTTCACTGACCAGAACCAGATCATCTACACATAGGATTTCCTTCAACAAACCTTCTCCATCATTTTCTGTGATTTCATCGACTACGATCGCAAACAACAAAGGAAACAATACCAATCCGGATTTACTCCATCTTCAAAATAAAACTCCTCCGACAACTCTGTCCCGACTCTAACTCATGTCTTTGCTCCAGCATAAAGACTTTCACCATTGCCTCCACTAAAATGTTTTTCCTCATTGCCGACTCCATTACCTTCCTCGGTATCAGGATACCCCTCTTGCATCCTTCTTAAGATAAAAAAAGCATCGTCGTCTCCGTGCCTGGCATAAATCAAAATTGCATATCGTCCAGGTTTATCAACATTCTTATCCGCCTCCAAAGCACTCCTTTCATGATCTTCATAGTATGTTCCAGTACCATCTCCTCCCACGTAGCCTCCTCAATTGGTCCTTCCACTTCATTTACTTCTGTCATATGATCCCACTCATTTTCTTCATTCATGATCTCCTTCCATGCTCTTCCCCTGTCCGTAACACCGAAATTTAATACCCCATCTTTGCCTCTCATGCATCTGATTCCTTCAACATGTTTCCACTCCTTTTTCATCAATTAGAAAGCTTGATGATAGTTTTTAGTTTTTCACGTAATTCATCTAACTGCTGTTCAGCCACTCTTCTCGTTGCTCTCCCAACCAGTCTTTGCTCGACTTTTTCTTCCTTTCTACAAACTTTATCGCATGCCTGCAGAACTCCATCCTTGAAAGATTTCCACAGATCCTGTGCATCAACATAACTCTGTTCTCAAACTTCACTTTCGTTTCAGTGTTTTTCAACTTCCACACTCGCCTCCTCACGATTTGCTTTTTTCTCACATCTTTTTCAGGTTCCTTTCATTTAGGTCCACAACATCAACATGTGCTGTAATTCCCATGGGATCACTCACTTTTAGGTCTCCGAAACCTACTTAAACATTTTCCATTGCCCCATAAATTAGCAAGATTTGTTCCTGCAAAATCAGAATAACCTGCTCCTTTACGGCACGTCATTACTGTATTTCATAGTATTTTCAAGCCAAAACCAGTTGAGATCGCGATTATTACGTAATAAAGGGTCCGTTAAGATCTGCCTCCATGAGTTTTAAAAAGATACTGCATGTTGTTCGATCGGTATGGTTTATTGGATCTGTTTATTTTCATGGGCCAAATATAGTTGAGTGAGATAGTATCTGTGAGACAACAGTCGTGGGCCATTTAAATATCCATCGCAGGATGCGATTAGTGTGCAGGCCGGTCTGTGGACACCATGGGTTAGAGCATGGTTACTTAAAGCGTTTTTGTCATGGTTAAGATGTATATTTGCGTTTCACAATATATAAATACCCTTACGGAATTATAAATGGATTGTGACTGTTTTCCTCAACTCACTTCCCGTGGAAAAAGAATTAAGCTGCAACTTCATTGGAGAAAAAGCAACTAACTCGCGCGTCAAACTGTGCAGAAGTTAACTTTAGTTGAAATCAATGTCTAACTTAAAAGTGGCCTGCGCACGGGAAGATCAAGATATCAGCATCCACATTTCATTCTCAACCTTAAAAAGTATGCGCCCATTTGAAACCACCAATAATTAACATTCTAAATGTAAGTATAAAAAGTGTATCACCAGCGAAACTTTGTAAGCTGCTTACCAACATTTTCAAAAACAGAAGCACTTGATTTGCCAGCATAACTAGAAACAGCGAAAATTCGTTCAAAAAGCACACGATTTTTAGTTTGCTTCTGCAGTTGCGAATGTCAGGCAACAACAAAACTCAGCTACACAAGATTTATTTGGCTAAAAGGAAAACATCTTTTTCTTTGTTCAAGCAGAATGAATTGCTCAGAATCAACTTAACAAGTGGTTTGTTATCCTTTCTTCTACGCAGAGGTTAAAAATAGGAACAACTAAGTTGCGTAGTTGAAAACAAGACACATGTTAGTTGCCAACTAAATTTACTTGCATGTGCAGAGGTTCACGGGACTAGAGTTACAGTCAAACAGAGTTTATTCAGCGGCTCGCACACACAAAAAAACACTGCGAAGGAATGCAAACATGAGTGAGCTCTCTATACCAAGCTTATCCAACCGGAATACACTCCAACTTAAATCATCCTGTCTTCAGCGCTGGCACGGAACATAATCTTTTACCACATTATTGCATTTCCAGTAACTTCAACACAATTTTGAACATGACCAGTCGGCTAAGAGTACAAGTCCTTCTAAACCACTCCGTGACACCCCCTCCCTAGCAACGCAATTTCACCCCCGTCTCGCAAATAAAAAATGGCTGATGCAACTCAAGACAATCGTCCGCGCTGGCGCTTTACGATGTTCGTGAAACCATGCGCAGAAGTTCTCGCTTGGAAGAACTCCTCGATTGTAATGATACAAGCAGGTTGAAACTATTAAACGCGACCGCTCATAAATTAACACTGCGTTATTTCCATAGCCGCAACGTCAAACCCTATGTGTTTGAAATAAAACGAACAGTGACAGCTTGCAATACCTGATTGTACGTGCATGACTGTCCTTTGCACCTCCCGCATGTAAACATGTCTGTCTTTGTGCCTTCATTCACAGCCATCTGATGATCTTTGATGTTTTCTTGCTCGAAAGCTTCTCGCATTTTCTTCATTTCGTCGCTGGCCATTTCCTGATGAGTTTCGACAAAGCAATTTTTAAATAATCTCACACAACACTGATACTGCGATGAAAATGTCTGTTGCTTTCAGTGCCGTGTGTGCAGCGCTGTTCTCTTTGTCACTTCTATGCAGAAACTCGTCTCTGTGGCGATTCGCGGCAAGGACAAGAGGTTGAACACAGCAGCGAATTTTTGACGCAGGGAAAAAGGGCGTGTTTCACAAATCTCCTTCGTCAGGACGCTGACTTTTATTTTGATTTCAGAAGAAAAGATCCGAATATCCGAATTTAAAAACTTTTTAACAAAATCACAGTGGCTCGGATCACTGCCTCCATCGATTGCAGCAGTGGTTCCCAACCAGGGATGTTCGCACTCCCCTGGTTGAAAACCCGTGATTTATACGAAAAAACTATCTACGTCATATCGAACCGACGAGCTAAAAATTAATAAATTACGGTGCACACAACTGACTCATCCCAAGTGGGTTGTTTTTAAAAACTTTGTCACAAAGTCCACTTCAGTTCGTAATGCATGCGCCGTGTGCAGTTCAGTTTTCACCTGCGGTTATCTGCAGTTTATTACTTATTGTTGCAAAATAGCATCAAATTTCAGACAACTATCTTTAGACGGGTCCTGACCGGAACGGGGCCAGATGTTGATTGACGATCGCCGGACCAGGCCAAGACCTGTTTGGAAATCTAAAGCTAAGATTTGCCAACAAGGTACCTCTCGTTGCTGCTAGCACGATAGCAATTTCGATCGGCAATCCGTCACATCGGTTATTGGCAAACGAACCAAGAGCCCTGGATCACTGCTTTAAGATATTCTAACGCCAAGTAGATAGTGGTTCAACGTAGTGTGGATTACTTCTATTTTTGAATAATATTTTGAAGCAAAAAACTTAAAACAATTATCAAGTTGAATTCAAGCCGGAGCTAAGGTCTAACCTGACCCGATTTATAAATTATTGACTTGCCTGAAAACTAACAATTTTCTTTAGTTGGTTACCTGACCCGTCCCGGGCTCTAGACCCAGTGACTGGTACAGAAAATACCAGTGTGCACCTTTGTAAAGAGAAAAAAAGCGGCGCAATGCACAAGACGTACTTCAGCCGTCATCTTTGCAATTTTCTCCGGACTGAGAACGCCGTTGATCACGTTAAGTCGCAATCCCTCATTCTTGGAATCTTTCAGGTTGCTGAACCTGCTCCGCACTCGGTTTTTGTACTTTACTCCAGTGTCTCTGAACTCAGTGAAGATGGCTTCTTCGATGGCGGCAGCAAGAAATGTGCAACGAGGCTGTTGACCAGGTTTCACTAAAAACAAATGGCTATACGTAAAAAAACAAATAGCGCTTCAGTTTGGTGTTTTATGCAGCGGGGTCCGTCGCAGAACAAATAATTGTCTGACTGAACAAGCTTGAGAAATGTTCAGCTGTCAAACAATGCCATCATTCCTAACAGTAAACGAGATCTCAACACAATCGCGCCGCACTCACTTCCTGTCATCAATCCTCGCAAAAGCATCTCTCGACATTTGTCGCGAACAGGGTTGCTTGTCATTGTCAAAGTGCTTGACGTTTCCATAGGAACAGGAGATTTAGATACTCCTGTCTGGAAAACAGCATCCATTGTTTTGAGAATCTGTTTGTTTGTCCGTCCGCATTAGCGAATATGAAAAGGTTAGAGCTGGTGCAAACCAGTAGCATGAACAAGGACGCAATGGACAGAACACATCAGCGCGCACCGGTTGGCCGACGAAAACGAAAAGAATGGAAATAATGATAAACAGATACAGACAGCTGGACGAATAAAAAACTATATTACCCAACCATGAGAACTTTCTCTCATTTTCCGTGAATTTGACATACCAATTTTGTTTCATGAAACCTTTTCAACGTACAAATTTACGCGCTTCAATTACTATCTTCCCAGAGGTTGATCCTCTACAGCGGTATGAACATTTTGGACTAAAGCGCATCCAACGAACGNTCCAATAGTAACATTGTGTACAATACACCAAGCATTGACAACAATGTCTCACAAACTATAAATCACATCATTAATTACACTAGAGAAAAAATAAGAAAAATCCGTTAGCACGTGGTTAATTCTTGTAAATAATAAAGACGTTAATGCAGTGGTACCAAACCAGGGGTGCGAGAAATGTCCGTCAGGAAATTTATATATTTATTATACTCCCGTGGCTTTTTTGTTTGAAATTTCAATGGATTAAACAAAAACACTAGGTTCGTTCAAACCTACGTGACACGATATTATTCGCGTGAACTTTGTCTATTCTTCATATTTGCAAGCTTGCACGGCCGGTGCTAGGTGATTTGGGCACCCCAAGCCTGAATTTTGGGACCCCAATATACAAATATTGCATTTCGTACATCATATTTATATAAAAATAAACGTCGATAGTTTTAACTAATATTTATAAAAGCATGTCCTACAGCATCAACATAACATTTAAAGCAGACATGCTATAACAAGCTTTAGACTTCAGTATTTACTAAATTTCAACCTAGGAATGTGACTTTTTCCTTGCTTTCAAAGATGCCAATGATTTTAGCAATTCAATCATATAATGTTTTTGCAGTTTCACCTTCAATAGATATCAATGCCAGATCCGTTAGTCTTGGGGGCACGCTATGAACAAGATTTTACCTGATTGTATGCCTCGGAAACCGGCTATTCTATTCTTGTAGAGTGAAAGGATACAATACAGGTCTACAACATAATTTTCCTGAATAATATCTTACTGCACTATACTAAAAATGCTTACAATCAACGTGGATTCAGCAACGTTACCTTCAGAATTGCCAGTTAACCAAGGCAAATGCTGACAACGAATTTACCCACAGTGCACTTCGAAATGATTGGCTCAGATAACAGGAAGCTATAGGTCGTGGGAAGATAAACTTATTTGATGTATTAGATAAATTTGTATGCTGCAATAGGAAAAGTGCGAAATCATTTCTTGGCGGGTTCAGTTCTGGTGTGTCAATATGCCCTAACAAACGTCTGCAGTCAGATTCGTGCCTCATTGCCAGGCGCTCCCCGGTCGGGGGGCTCTTCATCCGGATCTCAAAGAGACTACCGATGTTTCGAATTGTAGTCAACTTATTGCACTGGTGAGGTCTGCCCATGATGATGGTACCACAAAGGAAAACTTCCTCTTCTGTGGAGAATGGAAAATAACCACGATACCAAAAGGTGTGTTTCCATTTGTGAAAAACTTTTCCAAACATGAATTGCATACTCGAAGTATCGGTTCTGTGTACGTTGATGTCGCTCCTGCTTTGCTGGGCTATAAATCTGGGTTTTTTTTGCACTGACGAAGCAGGATATTCCACAATTGCAATGCACTCACTGTTTCTTTCATCGTCATGGTATAGAAACAANAACCTTGTCTCTGAAATTGAAGAAAGGGCTTGATATTTCTGTAAAGATCATCGACTGGATTAGGGGTGGTGCTCTAAATCACNACCTCTTTAAGTCACTTTGTGAAGATCTTGGAAGTTAGCATACAGTTTTACTTTTCCACACAGAACTCCACTGTTTCTCAAGTGGGAGAGTTTTCAACCGCTTCTTCGAACTGCGAATACAAATCAAAGCCTTTCTGGAAGAACGTCACTGTGATCTGATTGAAGCGTTGGAATAGCAAAAATTCAAACAAATCTTGCAGCGTATTTCAGTGACATATTCGCTCGCATGAATGATCTGAGTTCATCACGGGCATAAATATACACATACTGAATTTATTTAAAAAGCTATGTGTCCAAAAATAAGTTGTCTCTGTGGTGTCGTTGCGTTGAGTGAAACGAGGGAATTATTCCAGTTTTCCATCACGTGAAGAAAAAGTCGATGGCATTGAAGCTTCGAGTTTCATTACTAATGCTTGTGAAGAAATTATGGCGCATTTGGAAGTGCTCTCCACGTGATTTGATAGACATTTTGACGGGAAGATGGAAACTTCTGAAGAATGGATTATGAATCCACAATCCTTAAATTTAGATTAAATGTCAGGTGATACAGGGCTGAAAGCTCTTACAGAACTGCGTTCAAATCTTGCTTTTGAAATGCAATTTGAGAGTAAAACTTTAGAAGAATATTGGTACTCGGCTATGGTTATGTTTCCAAGACTTCGTGAAACTTCATTAGCTGTGCTCACTCCATTTGCGACAACATACCCATGCGAGTCAGGATTCAGTTCTCGTTGGTCAATTAAGATGAAATCTAAAAAACGCTTGAATGCATAGGCAGACATGCATGTTGCTATCAGATACATATTTCCACGTTTTCAAAAACTCACAAGCAAGAAACAGGAACAAAAGAGTCACCGAACTGAAATAAATTAACTTATTTTTGGAAATCAGCCTTTTGGTTTTAATATTTTGTACATATTTCAAGCAATTGATTATTTTTTGTACAGTATGTTCAAATGTTATTATATGTCATCCTTTTTTGTCCATACATTTTGATTTTCTTTACATAATAAAACATTTAAATTCCTTTCTCAACGTTTGAAAGCCAGTTCTTGATTATGAATGGTAGGGGGTGCAAGGTCAGAAAAATTTTTTTTAGGGGTGCAAGAGAAAAAAAGTTGGGAAACAGTGCATTGAAGGAAGTCCATACCGAATCCGTTACAAGCAATTATGAAAACGATGGGGAAATCATCACAAAGACGAAAATACTTAGCTAAAAGTACACAAAATATACAACTTACAGAGTGGTCAGTAGAATGATCTTTTTGAATGGTAGTTGAAACTTCTTGTTCTGATCCATTTTCAGATTTTTTGTCAATTTTTTTCGCAGATCCCGGTTCTGAAACCAAATTGGTTCAATACAGACAATATCGTAAACAAAGTGATACCCGTACAAGTTGCAAAACGCCACCAGAGAAAGGTTGCAAGAATAGTTGCAAATCAGACAATTCAGAATGCAGTACTTCTTGAAATTCATAAATCACTTTGTTTTCAGCTTTCAAGTGACATCGTGGTTAGAGTTTTTCTTAAGGTATATGAATTCGCATCATTCAGTGCTTACACAAGATGTTGAACTTCTAGCTGACTAGCGATTAAAAAGGCTAACTTGTGCATGTTTTGTGACTTCAACACTTCTGCCACGAAGACAGTAAATAATGTCAGGTGATACAGAGCTGAAAGCTCTTATAGAACTACGTTCTTCAAATCATTTCAGAAACACTTTTGACTTTCTTTCTAAATTTAGTGCCTATCTTACTAAACCGCGAAAAAAAATTTCTAAGTTGTCATGTGAACAATGACATACTTACGCATACTATATGTTGTCTTTCAGCACGAGCTATATCTATCTATTTCCAAAAACTCTGAAAGCTCAATAAAATCTCTTCGGCAAGNGAATATTGCAAAAAAATTGAAATCAGATAAATTCACTTAGCACAATGTACATTAGNACCAGTGGCCTAGAAAATAATTTTGATTGGGAGATACCAAAAGTTAGCGCTCAAAAATGAGTTCAGTGCCAAAACATACCAACAAATTTTGCTTTTTTTCATTGCAATATAGTGAAGAGCAAAAAGATACCATCCAATTTTCCGAACCTGAATTTCACCAGAACACATCACCATTTTACAAAAGTCTGCTTGCCATTTTTGCAGCTTGATACCTTTATCTTCAAATTAGGGGGGACAACCCCATCAGCTTGCTCTCTGGCTATACCATGGTCAAGACTAATTACAAACCTTTCTAGTAAAAATGAATGGTTTATAGCACTTTACCATCAGTGGAAACAAGCTTTTTCCAGCCTTTTATCAGCTGCTTAGCAGCAGCTGCAACTTCTTCATTGGTGGTCTGCTTGCGAACACTGTTGACAGACATACCAATACGAGTACGCTTGAGAGTTTCAAGACTAATGGGAATCTTTTTCAACGCCTTAAGGACATCAAGAGCATCATCCTAAAAAACAAAGCATCTGTTCAACAACTTCTAAAGCCTTATGCATTGACACCAAGAAAAAAGGGTTAAATTATAAATGGGTTACATCTGGTATTAATATAAGTAAAAAAGAATTATGTCAGTACAGCACTGCCAAATTTTCCTGCTCAGGAAATGCAATCTAACAAAAGAAGTTTCTGTTGCAGCTGCAGTTTAAATTTACATACCGTAAATCAAAGCAATTTAACTTTACAATAAATTCAATTGACTAAAATCTAAATCAAGTAACCACTGTCCTTTAGCCAGAATTTTAACACAGATTTAAAATCTGTGATAGAAAACATAGAGCAAACAACCACCAAATAAAATCAAAAATGCCTACCGTAGCCTTTTTAGCTGCCATTTTATCCAGCTTTTTAGCAATTCTTAAGACTTCTTCTTCATTACTCATTGCTTCTGTTTTAATTCTTTGCAACGGCTGTCAATTGAACATTTAACTTCACAAATTTTTATAAATTATGTAGCACAAGACAGCAAATTATTAGATCTATTTTTTTTGCAAACCTTGGCTAATGTGCATCTGTAAATATAAAGTTTATCCATAACATTTTCAACAATCTCATCTGTAGCCCATGACCATCACAGCAATTTGATGGAACCACTATAAAGATAACAAAGAACTGGTTTCTTATGCACTTTCCAGAAGATTTTTTTAACAATGAGTTTTTTGCTAAAAAGAGTAAGTGGCAAACATAAGGCTGCTGTACTGATTGTACCTTTGCTCAAAATCAAATCTTTTTGATACAGTGGCGGATCCAGACCAGGCGTTTGGAGGGTCAGTCAAATAGGGGGGTGCCTAAAAGTCTCAATTACTTAAACACCCAGGTTTGTCGGCTACAATTGTTGGGTATCACACAACAGTACTGGTTACCTTTGGTGGGCCAAGATAATAGCTGCTTTTTTCTTGGCTGAACTACAGTATGTGATCTTTCAGGGAATAACCACAGGTTATAAGCGCTTTGTATCATCAAATCAGAAAATATTTGAAGCGGGTCCCAAAAATAGGCCTATTTCACAAGCTACACATAACTGAGGACACTGTTGGTGTCCCAACAATCTTTAACATCTACAAAAGGCATTTAAAAAATATACCTTAAAGCATGCTGCGCACTAGTGTTTGACACTCTTTTGAATATCTGAAAATCTTAAAAAAATAACAATGTCTACAGCGTATTCCTGACTGGTTTGAAGTAGAATGGTTCTTCTTCCAGTTGGAAGTGTTAATTCAAGGCCTACAATAGGAGTCTAATCAACAGAAGACTAAACATAGCTAAATCCCAATCACATTTCCCGATGAAGCTTGTGCAATTGCAAGGAAAACATTGCTAAGTGACAATTGAAAAACAAAACCTGTATGAAGTCATATGACATCATAGTACTCACTCTGCTGACCATCATGAAAAACGACTTCACAATTGCATGATAGACTCACACTGGACCTGAAACATACTACCCCAAAATATATTTAATGCCACTAATGAAAGTAGAATATGAATCAAGTGTTGCCGTTTCACATATTTTGACATTGAACTGCTGATATGAAGAAAAAAGCATCGATTCCACTTGTTCAGGTTATGAAATAAGTTGTGACCTGTTCAACAGAAGTGGAAGCAGGCAGGCTAAGCCCTAAATTCACAATCAATACCTCTAAACTCAACCCCTGGTTGCCCCGATAAAATAATATTCCAATTCATTGTATACTACTCTGAAGCTCCTCAGACAAGTTTAAAACCACCCACAATGCTGTTCATCTGGCTATGAATCTGCTTCTATCTGGGGCAGCAAACACAGATGTGAATCATCCTGTAACCAACTTGAAACTACGAATCTCCGCCAACACCAATGTCATCAGTAAGAAGTTAAAATTTGCACCAGAAGATGGATTTTCTGCTTAAATGTATGAGATTTAAGGGGAATTATCTAACCCATGGGGTCTCCAAATCTGGCATGTGAAGACATTTTGTCAATAATGACAAATAATACAGGGTGTCCATAAAGTCCTGCACACATTTCAAAATGTAATTGCGAAGTAACTAAAGTAGACAAAATCATACAGTTTTTTGCAAAGTGAAGTTTGTTTATTAAAGTTTAAAATTAAAAAATTTGGAGTAGTTTAA
>JGI24021J15306_10002086_pt1 | contig 20991 bp, 16 predicted proteins | sample Ectturendosymbi1_FD_15306 | JGI IMG/M metagenome (IMG submission 15306)
GGTGGTTTGTTGTTGGCGCTTTATAACTACAATGGTCTTGTAGCGCCAGGTCTGAGTTTGTACTCTGGGTTCATTTTCACTCGGTTTTTTTTGTGTTCTGGTTGTGTTCCCTGCAGTTCTTCCGTACACCGTGCGCCTGGTAAGAAGGCTACAGTACCAATTTGCAAGGTCTTGGTAAGACCCGGCCGAGACTTTCGACTTACCAGCATCGAAGCGGACGCACTTACCACCAGACCACGGGCTGGTACCAGAAATAGTTGCAGTCGAATAGAATGACTCACTCAAGCAAACAGAAACAACGTACAAGAATGCTTGACAGCAAATCAACGCTTCTACGCTAATTAGGTGAAGAACACGAATCTAGGCTTAAGGCCGTATGCGTCACTTATCACTAGCCACGAAAGCGCTGATACAAAATCACACAAAGCACGCTAGTCGAACGCATTACTTACCACCACAGCACATTCCGGTCAAGTTATGAGACACAATCTGATCGAGTTCAACAACAAAACAATTTGCGAGGCTTATGTTGTCGTTGAGTACCCCTCGGATTTTTACGACTGTATACTGGGATCTCATCTACAGCTGAAGTTGCTTCCAGGATGACCGCCGCCATCAACGTGGGAGGTAGACACAGCCCCTTTCTCCATTAACATTGTAGCAGACCTCGATGTCGAGGGTTTTTTCCCAACTCGAAACTTCTCCAGGATCTTCGTCCTTGATGGTTGCGTACCTTGGTCGTAATTTATCAATATGATGTCTCCAAACCGGACCTTTCGGGATCACAATAACGTGGACACTCCGAGTCCCGCGTTTCTTCGCAAAAAAAGCTGGAATCCAACGTGGGTCTTTATTCCGTCTGGGTGCAAAGTAAAAGGCGAAACAAGGGTCACCAATCTCGTAAGTGTAAGCCTTCTTAACCAACTCATTCTTTTGAGGCCTCACGGCCTGTTTAGATTCCTGGGCTTTGAGCATCATGAACAGGAGATGGTAGCAAGGTGTCGATCTTTGTTCTTAACTGCCTTTTTCAGCAACAACTTTGAGAGTAGCCCACCGCTACTTTGCCTGTTGGCGTACGCCGGTACTGCATACAAAATTCCACCACAGCTTTCTTAGGCGGTTTCGATGATTTCTGTAAAACTTGAATGTTTGTTTCAATCGTTCTGCACCCCAATCTGTGGCGGGATGGTAACGAGCGCCTGTGAGATGGAACGATTCCGAGCTGCTTGCAGTAGACTTAGAAGAATTCCGATAGTTATTATCCGTCACAATAGTATGGGGGTACCAGAAATGAGAATTCTCCTCTTAGCAAGGCTACGTTCCGAAACTTTTCAATTGAAGCATTGCTATCAGTCGTGGCGGCCATACTTCTCTTGTGTATCGCATCAGTTTTGATGAACTGGATCTTCCGATTCTTTTCGCATTGAACTAGCAGCGGGAATGACCTGCAGGCTTAACGCTTCGATTTGGCAGACTAGGTCAACATCACATCAGCACTTTCTTCCCTGTCAAAATCCGAATCTTCGCCGGCTGGAAGACGACTCAAAACGTCCGCGTTAGTATGCTCCTGAAGTGTTGTGGTACTCGACGACGTAGCCAAATTGACTTGGGAGCAAAACCCATAGAGGGAGACAATTTGCTGCAAGGGAAGGCGTGGGGTTGTTCGGCCCAAAAAGTGCTAGAAGAGGCTTGTGATAAAATTTCAACGCAAAGACGATTACCAAAGCTTCCTTCTGGATTTGGCTATAGTTGCGTTGACTGATCGTCAGGATCTTTGACACTTTAGAAATCGGCCGCTCGTTTTCGTCCGGATAGTGATGAAACAATACCGTTCCTATATCTACATCGGAAGCGTCACCATCAATCCCGATCGGAAGAGACGCATTGAAATGCATGAGAACATTGTCTGCTGAAAGTAGTTTCTTCAGCTTTTGAAACCCACCACTTCTTGCTGGCAAACCCACCACTTCTTGTTGGCAAGCCTTTCGCTGTCAGTCGATTCAACAACTTCCGAAGGTTTTGCAAATGTTCCTCAGCCGTAGATCCACTGACCATGATATCGTCTAACAAAATAAACAGCAACTCCTGGACGTTCAAGTAAATCTTCCATTATTCTTTGAAAGTAGCCTGGAGCGGAGCTGATTCCGAAAGGTAAAGCATTTTGCAGCAATACGCCGCGATGTGTACTTAACGCCAACCTTTTCCGGCTAATCGGAACAAGCCTTGTTCGGTTACAGGCATCTGCGAGATCAATTTTCATGAAGCCATAGCCACTGGCCAGCTTGATAATCAAATTTTCTGGAAGTGGCAAAGGATGACGATGTACCTCCAGCTGTGGGTTAACAGTTATTGAGTAATCACCACATACTCGTAGATTAGCTTAAACTTGTGCTGAAGGTGGCATTTTGCTGATTGGCACCACAAGTGTACCCAGCCATTGAACTTAACGGGCGTCCAGACACCTCTTGGTATCTCCGACTCATATTCTTGCGCGAGATCCTCGTGAATCGCAAACGGCACAGACCGTGGTTTGCAGAAAACTGGCTTTGCGTCCGACTTGAAACTGATTTCCAACTCGAAATCACGGGGGCATCCTAACTCTTGTTTGAAACGCTCCGTATAATCCTCGCAAAAGTTTTGCACAAGCCTGCTGCAGACGTAGATCTGGCTTCAGAAGGTCAAATACAGCCGACAAGTACGGTCAGCTTTTCCCGTGGACGTACTAGTGTAAAGAAGCTTCTCCAGAGAAATATACAAAGCTTGAATGGCATCGCGTCCAAGCAAATACAAATCCGGAACTTCTGAGACGAGAAAAGGTATTTTAAACAATGCTCCAGAATCACCGTGCTTGGATTTAGCAGTGATGGCTCCTAACTATCGGCAAAGTATGATTACTTGCCGATTGATACCACTCGGATTTTTGCAAGTTCGGCTTTACGATACTTGTCCAAACCTCGGTAGACAGGAAATTCCCTCCAGTAGCTGTATCTAACTTCATCACTAAGGGCTTGTCGTTGATATAAATAGGAACTTCCAACTTCGGCAATTTTGCGTCGTCGTTCGAGACTGCGTTTATTTCACGTCAGTATATACACTTGACAAGTTGGGCATTGCTCCTCTGCGCTTTCAGACACAATTCATTATATCTTTACTTACGAAACATGATCTTCATTCATATTAATTTCTTATAAGCAGATTTTAGGGGCGGAAAGGGCGGCGCTGTCGGCCCCGGGTGACATTTAGCCTCGCTACGCCGTCCGACTTTTTTCAGCCGTTTACGTCAGAACCTGATGTTAGAATATCTTCGTTCTTCTCCCAATGCCGGATTTCTATTTGATAACGACTGAATGCAGTTGTAGCTGGTGCACTGTTTCAGTGTTTTGCTCCTCTCTGCTTTGTGTTTATAACACTTACTCTGTAATGCGCTATTTCCAAATGCCCTGTACGCTTGCAGAAATTTCAGGTAGCGGTTTTAAAACGGCACACAGACGCCAAATGGTCTTACCGCATCGGTAACACTTCTGAGACTGTCATGCATCCGGCTTGTCAGAAACCTGCCTCTTTCCAGTAGACTTCTGCGTGCGCTGGACCTTGTAAACGGCCTTGGGCTTCGGTCCATACACAGTTTCTTTAGTTTAGTTTGATATGGTGGTTTGTTGTTGGCGCTTTGTAACCACAATGGTCTTGTAGCGCCAGGACTTAGTTTATACAATTTCTGGGTTCATTTTCACTCGGTCTGTTGTTGTGTTCTGCCTGTGTTTCCTGCAGCTCTTCCGTAAACCGTGCGCCTGGTAAGAAGGCTACAGTATCAATTTACAAGGTCTTGGTAAGACCCGGCCGAAAGTCGAACTCTCGACCCACCAGCACCGAAGCGGACGCACTTACCACTAGACCACGGGCTGGTCAGGTTCCTTAGGCCACCTTGGCTGCATGTTGTGGTGTTAAATAATGTGTTCGACTAGCATGCTCTTTGTGTGATTTGGAATCAGCGCTTTCGTGGCTAATGATAAGTGACGCATACGGCCTTAATCCTAGATTCGTGTTCTTCACCTAATTAGCGTGGAAGCGGTGATTTGCTGTCAAGCATTCTTGTACGTTGTTTCTATTTGCTTGAGCCAGTTTATTTTACTGCAATTTGCCCTAATACTTGCCTGACAGGGGGTCTTCACCGCGATCACGCAGGCGGTGGGCCCAAGGCGAGGCCTTGCCATTGCACTTCGGCTGGCTGACCCTTGCGATTAATCCAAATGTGGGTAACTCGGCCGTATAATTTTTGTTAGTGGGTACTGGGTTCGCGCTATCCTCTTAGAAAAAAGACCAGCCCGTGGTCAAGTGGTAAGTGCGTCCGCCTTGGTGCTATTAGTTCGAGAGTTCGATTCTCGGCCAGGTCTTCCAAAACCTTGTAAGCCTTCATAGCAGGCACACGGTGAGCAGAAGAGCTGCAGGGAACACATCCAGACCACAAAAACAAACCGAGTCAAATGAAAGCAGACATTGTACAAACTGAGTCGTGGCGCTAGAAGACCACTGTAGTCATAAAGCGCCATCAACAAAACATCATACAAAAAAAAGTTTTTTTCTTTGGTCTCTGAAGTGTAGGAATACAAAAGAGATTTTGGTGACGGGGATTTCTCTATCGATTAACTGAAGGAGACCGCAGTAAGTTGCTGCAATTTGATCGATCTCACGTCATACTAGTCTTGGAGTCACTTTTGAAATACTGAAAGAGCAGCTGGTAAGTCAGGGACGTCGTCATAAGGAGCAGATGGAGGCATGGGCGCCCGCAGAAATTTTTCTAGGGGGAGGGCAACGTCGACATTTCGCTTATCCTTTTTCAGGTTGCGAAACATGTAATGCAAAGGGACCTTCACAAAACGCTTTACCCTTTCTAGACCACAAAGAAAATTCCCCATGAAACCACGCGCTCCGTTCGCATTTTTTTGAAATTGCATTCAGGTGGAGTTGTATTCGTGTTTGCGAAAAGGTCGTACTTTTTTGTCATCCTTTACAGCTTATGCTGAATTGGGGTAGCCTATCATCCAATATCATTATTATTGTGAACTACAGATAACTCAGTCTGAATTGGTCTTGAACTATCCACAACTGCGTTTGCGGTGCTCACATTAGTCTGAGCGAGCTGAACCTCACTTCTCGCGCAATGAACTCAGTAACATGAAATAAATCTGTCTTTTTATCCGCTAGACGTGGCCTCCGCGAAGTGGCCCTCGAGCCAAATTAATTGCCCATCCCTGCAATAGGTAATTTTAATTACTCCTGGACGAGCATAACATCTTTCAATAAAAATGTAGGTTACTATAATACTAACGGTATTAGAGACTGAAAAGAGTTTCTGCAAATTAGTCAGTAAGGTAGATTTCCCAAACTGAAAGGTTTCGCACTAGAAATGTGCTTGACGTTTGGAAACAAATACATGTGTGAGAGTACATACATTTTCTACGATGAAGCAAGCCAAATCTATAGTAAAAACAGTAACTGAATGCCAGACGAAACAGTGCACGATAGTCTCCGACTTGCTGCCACTAACACAGGAATTGCTAAAGGAACGATAGTGTCAGAGACATAGGCGTAGCCAGGGCGGGGGCTACGGGACGATAGCGCCACCAAATTTTTAGAAAATTTGTTACTTGAGAGGCGGTATCCCAAACAAAGTAGTGTTATTCGCCTAAAATCAAACATTTTGCCCTTCCCCAAATTTTTGAGCTGGCTGCACTACTGGTCAGAGAAGCCTCGATTGCGGAGCACAGGCATCCCGCTGATAGAGAATTGTAATAAATTGCCATTGTGTAATAATTTCAATGACGCACTCATGTACCTTCGTATCTTCCCTTTTTCATTTTTCGATGTTGTGAATCTGTTGTTTTATGGAGAATTTTATTGGAAAGGAAATGGCGCGCAAATTGTCACGTTTTTGTAAAATTGCCCGTAGATAAAAAGTAGTTGACCCACGCTGGATTAAGCTATTCACTCAGACACATTGGGCACACACAGTCTCACACTTGCAATGGATATTCTAAACTTGTGGTTGCATTGCTATAAATTCACTGTGGCTTCTTTTCACACAGTATAGAACTACGTGGCTTACCGCTATCAGTATCAGCAATCACTGTCTCGCTGCACTATACGCCAAGATATCTGCGTTCAACAGCAAGCAGCAACGTGCGGCAAAACGCCTACTATAGTAACTTGAAGCGAACCACGGTATTGTTACGCAATAAAGACGAACAGCAGAAGAATCCGCTCCCAAAGTTCCGCCAGGCAATGGAGCATAAGTGAACTGCAAGCTCCCTACTGCATGACACCAGTACCGTGAACCTGGTTCTAGTACAGTGTGAGTGTCTTACCGGCCAATAAAGCATGTATAAGGTTAATGACATTGGGAACTTGTGGGACGTTCTCTGAGTGAAAGCGATGGAAAAACTTTATTGTTAAATAATTAACTCCTTCACCTTCATACGATTTATCTGTGGTACACACAGGCATCCAGAAGCGACGTTTCCAAAAGGCAATGGTTGGAGGAGGAGTTAAGTGGTTAGCCTATAGTGAAACCCATAAAGGGTCATTTTGCAAATGTGTGTTGCGATTGCATCTGATGTTGTCGGTTGCAGCGCTAAGACCCTTGGCATGTTGGTAAAATCAGCTCACGAAAATTGGAAAAAGGCGAAAGAAGATTAAAGTCTCATCACACACGTCAATACCACCAGTTTTGCGCAGAGAAGTTTGATGCGTTTCTTAAACTTTGCAAAAATGAAGGAAACGAGAAATATGATTTCCGACAGTAGAAAAAAAATCATAGATCAAAGCAAAACTCGGTTGAGACATGTAGTCAAGGTGGTCGAGTTTTACGGTCGTCATGAAAGAATATCAAAGAAACAAGATGGCAGTTTAGTTGGAAGGACCCCAGGTTTCGTGGTGAGTACAGTCAACTGTTTATCCACAAAATATTGTGCTTTCCTGGCTCTTCTAATCACAAGCAATTTTTCCTTTTCATAGCTTTTGCCTCCATAACTTCAGCTCCCCCCTTAGAAATAGCCTGGCTGCGCCCCTGATTACGACTATACTCACGGAAGATCTATCGTTGCATGATGTTTGGGATTATTTTTTTCGGCCTGGTAAAAGTAGGATTTCTGCTTTGACACTGCTTTTGATGCATTGGGATCATCTTCAGTTTGGATTGTATTTTGAAATAAAATTGTTGGATTGGATTTGGTTTGGAAACACATAAATCCGTTTATCTCTGCTGGCGTCCACCGTGACAGAAACAGAACAACACACGTTTTAGTATACGCCCGTTAGAATACCGTAACTGCGTCACTGCTGGCGCGGGGCTCCTTGAGGTGCGGGGCCCACTATGATGAAATCGGTCAAATAGGCTTAAAACCGGTCCTGCATGTGACGCATAGGGATGTAGTGCTGGGATGGGAACGTGTTCCCAAACCTTTTTGCACTAGTAATGTTACTTGATGATTTAGTTCTACGTGCAGCGCCTGGAGCAGCATAAATAACATAAATGTCTCGTGTATAGCACCGTAGCACTACAGTGAAACAAGAAGATCCAGTGTGAAAATTCATGTTGGGAAATGCTCCCTGTGTTCGAACTACTGTATTTGGTGCAGTCTTCCTTTTTTATTGGTGTGGAACGCCGTTCCCACAACTCTTTTTTAGCACTACACCCATGGTGACGCATTTGAATTGTATCAGTTTTTTGACAAAATAAACGATTAATTTACAGCAACAAAGACAAGAAAACTTTGTCTATGACGTTGGATGATTACACTTACAAGTAGAGCATTACATCGCAGTATTTCCTTTCTTTTCTGTTAACGTTTCAGAGTATTATATCCAGGGCTGTGAAGCCGAAACTCAAATTTAAGGCTCCGGCTCAGACTCCACCATCAAAAAAATTTGGCTCCGGCTCCAATCCCTGATTCAGAGGCGTAGCGAGGTGGGGGCAAGGGGGCACGATTCCCCGGGCTCCGAATCACTATGGGGGCGCCGAATGACTGTGGGGAGCACCGAGTTACTGCGGGAGGCGCCGATAGTACCAACAATGTCACAAGTACTTTCTTCAATACAGTAAATTTGCTTCCGAAAGAGGTCAGGTTCGACCACGGGGGCGCCAAAACTTGCTTCTTGTCCCGGGTGCCATCTAACCTCGTTACGCCCCTGCCCTGATTGTATCCAAATAAATGTTTCAGGAGTTTGCAATTTTGTATTTTTCTAGTAGTTTTGTATAAAATCATTTGCCTTCAGTGGTTCATATTCATTCCCCTGTCAGTCCTTGTCTTTTATGTATTCGTGAGACTGCCCGATGTCACTCTCTTATTACGTTCTAAAACTCTGGCAGTTCATGCTCCAAAGCCCCCTAGCTCACACCAGCGGTGATTGTGGACCACCAGACTTGACGAGAGAGGGGAGCAAACGGGTACGCTACATTCAGGATCTTCAAAAGGCTCCGACAAACCCGTACTTTAGAAAGCAAGGTGAAACTCTGGCCAATTTTATGTTGTGTTATCAGAAGACTTTTGTTCCCATAAGATTCTGTCATTAAGAATATATACAGATGATCAGGGATCTTTTGCCTACCTTTTGCTTAGTTCTGCACTTTCTTTCCTTGGTTCCTACAATTCGCATGTATTGCCGCACTTTAGAATATCGCAACACAACAGTTTGAATGTACAATCGTGACTGAAATTTCAAAGTCGGGATAACATCACGCGAAACATTTAGATTCTTTACTCCACGATAGTTAATGATTTCCGACATTCAAAGGTCCTGACGTCAACTGCGTGACGTCACATTCATATAAAGTTTTTAGACGGGTCTAGAAACACTTATATGCGAGGTCCAAGTCAGCTTTCGACGCCCTTTTACTCCCAACTCATTCATCGCATCTAACGGGCTGGGTGGAGGCGCCTAAATTGACTTTGTCCCCGGGCACTGAAAACCCTATGTACGCCACTGCCCAAGGTAAATGAAATTATCGGGAATTAGAGAGTTTTAATTGGAATTTCTATATTTTGCTTGGCCAAAACATGCCAGGTCAAACCGATTTGCAGCACAATTTGACGGAAGACAAGCGTTGAGGTGTCAATCCGTTCAAAAACAGCGTTTTTGGTTAGGGGCGCAAACAAAACCGAGTGTTAGGAAAATGGAGCTTTTTCTCTGGATGGCGTTACTTTATTTATGACGTGACAATGGGAGATTATCGAGCGAACTTCACGTTATAGCTGACTGGTTGAAAATAGAATAAGACAAAAAGTCAAACAATTTTTAGTTAATCGGTCTAGAAAAGAGTAGTAAGATTAGTTTAAAATAGAAATAACGATATAAAATGCTTTTCTGCGCATTCTTGAGTATCACAGCTTTTATCCAGCAAAAGTTCAATTTTTTCAAACTTTTGAATAGGATATTCGCACCATTTGCTCCAAGTTGGTACTCATCTTTTTATCTTGATTTCAGCTACCTCGAAAACGGTTTTAGTTACATCACAAACAACTTCAATTACCTTACAAACAGCTTTAATTAGCTTACAAACAACCTGTAACTATTCCACAGAAAGCTTTCCAAATATTGTCGACGACCGGGTTGAGCAACGAAAGTGGCAATAGCTTGTCAAAAACACATAAATTTAGAGCAGTTTGTTTGCTCAAAGGTGGTAGATTGCACATTTTTGTGTATTGAATCAAGATCACAGTTCTTTGCAATATAATTTTCAATTTTAAAATGAGTCGTTAGCATTTTCCAATGATTTTAATATTTCAATATACGCTTGGTTATGCGGTGCAGTCTACAACAACCTTACTAAAACTTTTCTATCTAAGCTGATGGGGAAGACGGTTGACGGTAGTTAACGAAAGTTCAATGTGATTTTAATGTTTCCTTTGTTTAACAAAAATCCTGATAATGTAAATTGTAAAACACCATATTTTCATCATGTGCTTGTTATCGAGCAAAAATTTTTTAGAAAAGCAGTTAGGTGTTCAAAAAATACTTTCGTACTTTTGCTGTACATGGTAAATTAAAATCATTTTTAACGCTATTCTGACAAAAGATTTTTGGAAGTAATTAATCTATTACTTGTATCAATATTTTTGATATAACATTGTTTTTTTATTTATCGCCCAATGAAGTTTAAGAAACGATATGAATATTTCTTGAGTTGACAATAACAGGTTATCGCAGATATTTATCTGTCGTAAAAACAAAAGTAAAGTGCTTTCAATATCAAATCTGTAAATTGATACAACCCTTAAACTGCCTGTTACAAGAATGAAGTGAGAAAAATATGCAGCATTCGGTGTCTAAGGGTAACGACTAGGTGTACAAATCTTCTTCATTGTGATCATCTCTTAAAACCTGGTCCTAATATTTTCAGCTAAGGAGAAAGCATTTACCGGAACAAGTATTTCTCGTAAACATGTTCAAATAAAGTTTGAATTCTGCAGAATAGATATTTTTCGGACCGATTTTGTTGTTTGATCTTTACTAAGTTATATGTCGAATCCTGCAAAAATACTAATCTTGTATATACATCGCTATCGCACAGCGTTGCAACTTCAAAGAAAAAAAAACAATCACATTGCAAAAATACGTTTCTTCGTGTGCAGCGCACACGTTAATTTTATATCTATGAAGAAGAAAAAACTTCTCTTTTAATTAATGTGATATTTGGTAGTGTGTGACAACATCAATGTTGGATTAAGGTGAGGAAGTAAACCAGTTGTCTTTCTTTTCCTATTCAATGTCGATTGATTTCATTTTCATAATATCCATGCATCAGTCTCTTCCTTGGTGTTGCTATGCTTACCACAGTAAGTAAGCAAACTTTCCCTGGGTCTTGGATAGCTCTCTTCTTTTGAACTGTGGGTTTAACATAATGCGATTAATATTGTTTCTATCGAAAAACGTCTTGCTTTCGCACAGGTTAAACTGTTGACCGAGTAGTGAAAATACTCTGTGAGCAAATGCATTGAGCGCTTGAATGTGTGCTTGGATCGTTGAGTGTGTTTCGGCAAAAAAACCTTCACGATAACGTTCTACAACTGTGATTTTACATGAAAATGCTTTTCAATGTGGGCATTTCGCTTTCCCATGCTAAGGGTTTGAATTGATAACAGCGCTGTTGTGTCTTTAAAAAATCGTCATTTCGGTGAACAGGTGGCGCAAGGAGAGTGCTGAGCAGTACCTCCGCCACAGACATTTACAATTTTGTTTGAATTCGAAACAACAGCTTTCAAGCTGGTTCAGCACGATGTTCAAAAATTGCAAAACTCAGCGCAAAGAACTAATACAAACTTATGGTTGACGTTATAAGACATGCTCAAATAAATTTGAGAATGTTCTCTCAGAGCACCTTATTTCAAACACACCAATGCATGAGTAAAGAGCTCTAACAAATAACCAATAATCGTGCAGTTACTTTCATTCAAGATTAAGGCCCTAAACGTATGATGAGAGTAGCACCTGCTTCTTTTTAGTACAAAAAATTCACTTCAAATTGTTCCACTTCGTACAGATGTCCAGCTTTCGAAACAAAAGCTGTTCGGAAAAACAAAATGGCGGTTAGCGAAGGAATTCAGTACTTCGTTTTTTGTGAAATCCTTTTTTTTAAATTTAGTTTCAGAACGTGTCTATTTGGCTGTTCGGAAACAATTTTGACGAAAATTCTAAAACACAAGAAAAAAATTATTGACTTGCTTGTGCAAAATGATTATTTGAGCATCTCGCTAAACCACTTTACCTAAGGTTCCTTAAATGTAGATCCACCCCTCGGAGGAGCTGAGCAGAAGGCAAAAATTTTAAGGAAAGCAGATGGTTCAATTAAATATATGTCATTGTGCACAACAAATTATAACCAAACTGCGCCTTCGTTCTTACAATACGCATGGTTCGAGGGCAATCCCTTTTGTCTAAGTAAACGTCGCTACTTATTTGCTGCAGTTGCTGGTGCGTTGTCCAATTGCATTAGCTGCTGGTGCATTATCTTGGTGCCTGTTTTTTCTGTATTGCCTATGTGTATAGCAACCTAAAACCTTCTGTGTGCTTCGTGGCGCCTCATGGTTTCTGCATTTTCTTGGAATTCCTCTGTCAGCTCCGCCGTATCGGGGATGCGCGCAAGCCAAATACGTGGTTTACTTGATTTTATAAAACTAGTAAAATACCAACCGTCAAATCTTGCTTTAAATATAGTGAAAACAAACGGTTTTCAGCGTCAAGCTAAAAACATCTCGCAAAAACATTTGCTTATGTGCGCCGCTGAGCATCCCCTCCGACGATTTTAGACATTTTCTTCAGAAGCTGATATAAAAATGTATTCATTTTATTCCCACTTCCGGATTACTATTTGATGATGAGTGAATGCAGTTGCAGCTGGTGCGTTGTTTCAGTGCTTGGCATCTCCCTTTGTTGTATGTGTTTGTCATCTAACACTTACTCTGTGCCGCGCTATGACAAACAATTTTTGTGTTAGTGTGTTATTCGAGTACCCTTGTGATGTGGACCATGAGCCTGAGTCAATATAAATATCATTGTTACTAAAACGTCAGTCCACGCAGGAATTAAAGAGTTTTCAACTTAAATAAACCTGTCCTTTTTCAGAAATCGGTTTTCATTTGTTTATAGTCTCAAGGACAATTGAATAATCATAAGGTGTGCTTGCACGATCATTCATAACTGGGTTTTACGGATGCAATCACAACTTCTGATCACAATAAACACAATCAGTGTACATAAGACTTGGGGTGACAGGGATGTCCTTAAACCGCATAAATAGATTTTTAAACCGCGTAAATAGCAGGTACCTAAGAGGACAAGTAAAAAAAATCATTTCGTTGTTTACAGCCGAAGCAAACTAGTTTTCAATGGTTCCTGCTGATATTTGTGTCACAGAGAATGCTTTCTTTATCTTTAAGGGTTTTGTTCTATTGTTTTTAACGCGTTACCTCAAATCAGTAGTAGGCAGTAACCAATTGCTCCAGTGCAGTAAAACTCGTTAAATTTACAACATTTGGCAAGAGTTTAATGTATTTTTGGAGAAGAACGAAATAAGCAGCAAACAAACTTCAAACAACCTTAGAACATATTTCATGAAAATGTAATAGTTATGGAATATTTAGCAATGCGAATTTGTGAAAATGTTTTCTGATGTTTTATCAACATTTCACCGATTTTTTCCTAAAATGCAAGACCCCAACTTATGGAATACTGTTTTTAAACCTCAATGCATAAAAGGTCATAGCAAAATTTATTTGGATAAAACATGTTTTTCACTCGCTGTAATGGGTGTAATTCCCCGCAAGCCACACTGCGTTGTTACTTTGAGGGACAGTAAGACCGCAAATCAAACAATCTTGTACCGAAACGGCTGTACAGTAGCTCTTTTTTGTAACAATCTGAAGACAAGCACCTGTGCTAGCTTAGTCATGTCCTCCGTCTCTATGAAGCTTGGTTGCCCCAAAACATTTTCTATTGAGAAATTGAGCCCAGGTTCCCAGAGTGATGGCCACCCTCTCGTATGAATCAAAGATGTTGTGAAGAGAGACGTACGTACGTCAACCTCATATTATTTCTTCAGAATATAGGAAAGACGAACTAATAGGTACTATTACAAACACCATTTCCCTTCAATCTTTACGAATATTGAGAATTATAGAGTTATAATGGTCAATTTATGGTCTGGTGAAATCAAAAAGAATGCAAAAATTACGGATTGTACACCAGTGTCAACACGCTGAAGGTCACGTCAGCTGCTTCCAGATCGCACCTTGACGTGCATGATTCGCGCTTGGGAATGCACGCGGTGGTGAAGCAGTGGTGAAGTGCGAGTGTCAAATTTCGCAACAAGCGAGATTGCAAGAAACGAACTGCTGCGCCCTTTCGTCACTTCGCCACCGCACTCCTGTAGTCACGCCGATGCCATGACAGGAAATTCCAAACGGACGACCATACGCGGCTGGCGCCAGCAGCTGCTGATTGCTCAAGTGCTGGGGCATGGAACGCCAGTGCAAGCCGCCGCCATCCTCAGACCTGGCAGATCATTATTCCTGCTCGGTTATAATGAATGGCTGCCGGCTTGACGTGCGCGGTTTAAATCAGGAAACACCTCTGCGTGCCTAAGAAAAGAAAAGGCTTGGCATCCGTAGTAAATTTTTCCTGTTTGTTTCTGGGAAGCTCTCGCACATCGCTTGCTGCAATTACGTCCTGCGCGAAAATATCCAGCGTGACTCGGTGTAGGCTTCGTTTTAGGCAACGCCTGCAGGTTTGCGAAGGCACGGCAAAGCAAAGCTTTCTTATGAATATTAAGCAGGCGGTAATTGAGAACATCGACGAATTTTGCAATATTGCACAAAGGGGTTATTTTTTAATATTCTTGTTTTCCAAATATTGACAAATGTATTTGTACCTCTATAACGCATAGGCAGAACTTCCACGCAACCAATAAAACACTTTAACCATTTTACTGTAAAAATTTATCATCAGACATTGATTCATGGTGAATAAATTATTCTGACTGCAATCTTTGCTTCAAATGATCGGTGTTCAGCCAAAGTGCATATGCAATAAGGTTCTGTGAGAAGCATTTCAAGCAAAGTTATAGTAGCGCGCTCTTCGCTGCAATCATAATAATTGATCGGTCATGTGACCTGTAGTTGTCGTTTGTTGCAGGAAATAAGCAAAGCATTTTATTAGGTGCACGGGCTGACGTACCTGTGATTCTATTCCTTCGAAAGCAAGCTTCTGACTGTAACTGGTTCACGCAGATGCAAATAGAGCTGGTGGGTAAAAAGCGACAATGTCGCAAAAAGCAGCCAAATGCCTTTTTGAGGTTAAGGAAATAAAAAGTGCTAGAGTTTATGAAACCATTGCGTTGCTTATCATTGTCGAAAATCTCCTGGAAATATCAACGTAGCAGTGAAATAAAAGACAAGGTGGTGCGTGGTAGTTTATGTCAACTCTTTGTCTTGAAACAGTAGCGCAAAGTATACGATCACATGAAAACAACGATGACAGAGAATAATTTGCAAAACAGTGCATGGCATTGCATAGGTACAACACCTCGAACAGGCATTGCATGCCTGATATTAGGTGTTCGAAAATTGAAGAAGCATCAGAAGCAGGTGATTTGCAACGTTGTTTCGTGTCGCTGGTTGATCTGTTAAAAAGCAACTACATATTCGCTGTTGCATCCCAAATTTTGAAGGGAACGCAGGTTAACCAGCAAAGGAAAAAAAATTTACAGCAAAGTAAGCAAAAAAAAGCAAAAAAAATTGAAAATGTTCACACGTTTATGAAAACTCAGTGATAGTTTTTGGTCAGAGTTCTGGATTTGACATTTGAGTATCGGTATGGCTCACAGAACAGGTAGCACAATTGAACGCTTGAGGTTTTAGAAAGTTAACTTAAGGTTGGCTATCAGTCTGCAATCGCCAAACAGAGACAACTCAACAAACGCTCAAGTTGACGGTACTATTTGGCATATTTAACACAAATAGGGAATCACATTCCAAAATTTACCCATTAAGTTATGCAATGGTGAGTTGTTTTTCCCACGGGACATTATGGATCACCCAAATCAATTTGTAGTCCTGGGTTACAAGCTGCGTGTTTCCATGAAAATAAATAGAACCATGAAAGCACTGAGCACCGAAACCACTATCTTGTTACTTGCAGAACATAACTTGCAAGTCGACGAGGCACATTATTTTTTTTCTACTTGCAAGGGAAGGCAAAACATCTACCCAGTCTGGAATCCATGGAACGGTTTTAACGGTTGATAAATGTTTGATGGATTAAATAAACGTGACAATTAAAATCGCTCAAGAGATATGTATTGGGATGCTTTCAGTTTTATGGAATGTTTTGTTTGTTATAACACCTTCGTCACGTAACAATTCCAAACATTGCTTTTGAAAACAACTGTACCACTGTATTCATTGCGTTGGAAAAGGGGGGACCTGGACCCCCTGGATTTTGAAAATTTTAGCAAAAAAAAGTTGTTTTCTTAATTTCGAATGGAAAAAACAAATTTCATCCCTTTTGGCCCCACCAAGAAAAATTTTGGAAAAATCCCCGAGTGGCCCTTCCTTGGAAAAATATCCTTCCGATGACCATGACTATACTGTTGCATTTTTCGGATTATTCAATTTCAATATGTTTTCAGTTCAGCAAACTTCCCTTGATGAGCAGAAGTTTCTATTGAAAATCCTAAATTGTTATGTAGGAGGCCTGAAGGCTTAAGATTCTTTCTGGAATGGTCCGTGACCAGACTAAGGTTAGTAGCCACTACAGCACACGACATCATCCAATCTGTTAAACGAACAAGACAGGCAAATCCAAAAATCTCCATTTATGTGGTAATCACACTTACGACCACCATATTTCTGCAAGCGTTTTTTGCCACACTAAGCCATGAAACCGATCCGTAGTACAGTGGTCAGAAAAATATAATACCTAAAAACTGGTACTCCTGGCCTCAGATTTAGACAACGTTCCTGCCTAGCGGATCAGTTTGATAAAGTACTGGTTTCCAATTTTAATGTTTTGTTCCAAAGCATCACAACCAAGCTTCCTCACTGGGTAGTTTTCACCAAAGAACGAGTTGCTTGTGCGTAAGAAAAACGATTAAGCGCTAACAATGGCTTATTATCTCCATTTTACACGTCTCCGTAGGAGATTCGCTTCTGAACTATTTCTCTTGACAAGTAAACATTTTGTCAAACTGCATGGTACCCACTGAGAAAAAAGTGTGAAAAACATTGAGATTATTTATGGAAATTATGAAAACTATGCTTGAAAATTTTCAAAATACGTTATTATTTGAAATAATTTGGACAAACATCAGCGCGTTATTTCCATCATGCTTTTAAAAATATTGTTTCAAACATGTAATGGAGAACCAAACCGCATCATAAACTGTAACACTCAAATCCAGAAATACAAAATCAACGATCACACGCGAAGCACCCATTCAATTCTTGATAGGTTTCGTCGAGTTAATACAAAGAATCACAGTGCGGTAAAGCCAACATGTATTTGGGGAAAGATTTTTGAAACTGCAGTTTAAACACTGCATGCATACGCCTTTTTATCAAATGTTTTAAGATCATCTGCAGTGATAAAAAATGTAAATCACCTGTTATATCAAGTTGTTGGGGATTGGATCAATAACTTACAAGCTGAATGCTTTCTCCGAATTCTACTTTTGAACGTTACCAGTTTTTCATACGAATGTGTTTTACAGCAAACAATATAAACAGCGAAGAAATTACAGAGCTTGTCTGCAACAGGAAGTTGCAGCAGGGCTTGGTTTCGGAAACACCCCAAAGTGTTCATGCTGCTTTTCACTGTTTGAAAACTGAAGACATTAATATATGTAATACAAAAATATGGCAGTATTGAAGGCAAGGCTGACTCACTAGTTGGTAGTGTGACGTCACGTATAAAATTCCGCAAATGCTCGTACAAAATAGGACCGCACAAAAACACAAATATAAAAATCAGTGGTTGAAAATATCAAACAGTACTACATAAAATTGCAACCAAACCAATTTTAGTACCAGAAAAAATCGCTCCGTTTGACACTCACAAATTGATGAACATGGTCGAAAAATTATTTTTCCTGGGAATCATTAAACTTAACCATCAGGTCACAAGCTTGTTAGAAAACAAACGATAAGTATTCAGCTAGCGCTTTGCTGAAGGTGATGTACAAGGGATGCTTGTGACTGAGTTCAAGAAAAGTAAGACATAATGAAATTTTTCAAAAAGAAGTGGTTGGAGGGCAAACCAATTTTGTGAAACTTGTAGTAAATCATTTGCATTTGATATATTATACAGCAAACAGTTACAGATAATTGTTTATTTATGGGCCACAAGTCTTTTTGTGGTAGTAGTGAATTAAAGAGCAGAGGAGAATACTTGCCATTTAGGTTACTCTACTTTTCTCCTTCTGTGGTTAAAGTTTTCTGTAACATTTTTTTCTACCACAAAAGCTGATTGGCATGCTCGAGTTTGCGAATGAAATTTGTTGCTTGATGCAAGAATTAAGGGGGGCTTGCGAAGCTTGCTATTGTTGTTACAGTTGTAATTTCTCGGCACAAACAAAGACGCAAGTGCGTTTTGCTCTTGGCAGTACTCTGTGTTACCGGCAGTGTTGCTGGAAGAGGGTTGGGTTTGTAATTCATCCATAACGGATGTTTGATTTTCTGCACCGAAGCATTGTTCTGAAGCAGGAACAAGCGGCTGGCTGAAAGTGCTGGACGCAAGGCCGGTAAAAAAATTTTGCTGGGAGCAGCTTGCTGTCTGCGGAGAAAATAACTGCCCCGACCTTGACCAGCATGCCGTACTGCGGCTTAAGGCTGACAACTGCAAGCCCTGGCGAAGATTGTCTGAGTAATCCACCGGCGTGTACGTGTTGCAAGACCGCGGCAAATTGGAGGGGAAGGTTCCCGCGCCTCTGTCAACGGTCTTCAAACCGTTTGCCTGCTGTTGTGTAGTCAGCGAAAAATCTGCACCGTTGTTTCGAGTAGGGACACTGGTTGAAGCCACTTCGCTCTCTGTGTACTGTCGTTTGACGCATTTAAAATACTGAACGTTGCCGCAGTCTGTTTGGGCCGTGTCAAACTGCATGTTTTGACTCCTCATCTGTGGCCGAGACTCTGAAAAAGCACTTCCTGCTGTTGCTCCGTGCTGCGACGACATATCAATCTAATCAAACAAAAATAATACAACGAAGTGTGAAAATCTGTATCGACAAAACAAAAAAGTCTAGTGCATGTTTTAAAAAAATATGTAATTATAATATTGTGTGATACAAGAAACACTACATTAAACAAGAACTGAATTTTGTTTCCTGCCTCCCTTTTTGTTTTTATATGACGTTTTCCACAAAGAAGTACTTTGACGGAAAATGATTCTAGAATAGCTGCAGAGCTTTATTTTCAGTGGCTACTCTTCTGCTGGAGAAAGTTAGTTATGGTGATCTTACCACGTATGAAAGAGCTATCTAACGCAAAGAGGCAAGAAGGTACTTACCTGGTTCATTATATCAGTAATAGGGTAATCCGTTTCAGAACAGCCTGGAACGTTTGCAGGTAAATCAATGTTCTCAAGGTTGTCTACGGAATTGTAACTGCTATGCGAAGAAGTGCCTTCAACATACGACGGCCTGTAATGAGTGAAAAACTATAATTACAAAGTGAAAGTTTACTTATCCCTGGAAGACCTTGCAGGAAACCGCGTGATTTGAAACGAGTCGCCCTGAAACAAGCAGCCTTTATTTTCGGAACACTTATAAATACTGTAGATCGCAGGGTTAGCAAAATGTTTTTACAGTAGCAAGTTAACTTCAATCCAAGCGCTGCTTCGTTTTCATACTTTCACTCATTTTTATACGTCCGCACGCAAATATTTTTCTTTAAACGACTTATAATTTATTATTTGCAGTGGTATTGTTAAAACGATAAGACTTCCACCAAATGTTCAGACCTGGTCTTTATCAGTTAGTCTTAAACATGTTCCATATTGAGCAAATGCCCAAAGTTCTGTTGTTCCAGTAAAGCATTTGCACCTTTCTGAACCTCTTGTCAGCTTGTTTGGAGTCGCTAATGGGATATAAGTTTCTTGTGTACGATAATCTACAAATCTGTCTGGTGATCCACCGCCGACAAATGAAAAAATTTAGCAAATGTTCTGTCCCCTCTTAAACAAATACCCCAAAAGATTTAAATGAAAATTTTTATAGAAGTTTTTATTCTACAAAAGAAAAATCAACAAAAATATTTATGTTATCACACTCTCTTTAAAAAAAATTGAAGGATGCATTGCAATTTGTAGTAGAAAATTCTGTAGTTTATGCTGCACTGCAGTGTTTAAACAAACATTTGCAATTTAAAAAATTTTAGAGTAAAAGTTTACCCTTGCAACAGCATCATTTTTCATTATATCTTTTCCTGTTTAAATCAAACCAAAGAAGCAAGGGTCTCACAAGGACAAACAAGAAAGTGGGAAACTTAAAAACAATCTATCCATTCAGGCTAAAAACACTTGTTTAGGAGTGCACGGAAACCTTAGATTCTAAAACAGACTACGGTGTGCCAATCAATTCGAGTTGCATGATTGACTCGATTCGTTACATTTCTTTATGTGGATATAGGTGGATATAGAAGGCCGGAGCTGTTTGTCGATCTCACAGCAACCTAACACACTGTATGGCATGGCATCGCGGCATCACTTGCAAGCTACTGCGATTGCTGCCCGACAGACACATGATCCGAATGATCATGGTGATGGTTGGAAACGGCAAACGGAGAAGGTTACAATACCACAAAAACGTCGTCCCACAGGAATCTGTCCTGGCACCCCTTCTCTTCAACATCTACACCAATGACCTGCCAAACACCGTCTCCAGAAAGTATGTACTTGCTGGCGACCTAGCAATCATGCATGTTGATGGAGACTGGCAGGCAATGGAAGGGGTGCTGAGCAAAGACATGGCAACCGTAAATGAATACCTCCAGACATGGAAGCCAAAGCTCAGAACTACAAAAACAGTGTCGGCAGTCTTCCACCTCAACAACAAGGAAGCTAAACGTGAGCTGAAAGTCAACCACAACAACCAAACCCTACCCTTCTACTCCGAGCCCAAATGCCTGGGAGTAATGTTGGACAGGTCGCTCACACATAGGTGTAAGAACAGACAAATTTTGGGAGTGCGAAGGATTTCTACCCGAATTTTCTTAAACTTACCCGAAACGTTTTTGTGTGACTTTGCCTAAAAGTTTCTCTCATAGAGATTATGAAGACCTTTTTTTGGTATGACATCCAAAAAAAAAGAAAAAAGGTTCTCATGTGTTTTTCTGCCAACCTTGGACGCCATTGTTTGAAATCAAACAACGTTGGGCCCAACTTTTGCCTAGGTTTTCAGGGATTTTGCCCAGATTTGCATGGAATTTGCTCAGATTTTCACGGATT
>JGI24021J15306_10002087_pt1 | contig 20991 bp, 10 predicted proteins | sample Ectturendosymbi1_FD_15306 | JGI IMG/M metagenome (IMG submission 15306)
CGGATCGCTTTTTCTTTGAGTCGGTTTAAGCTGCTGAGGTAATCATCTCTTCTTTGGTTGAGGCGCCTCAATCTAATAGCTTCTCCAAACAGGATTGACTTGAATGTCATTTGCGGGTGGTGAGAATTCGCATTTATGAATTGCCTTCCCTTCGCTGTGGGTTTTAAGAAGTCTTTAGTGACAAAACCAAAATCATCTTCAATGGTTACGCAATGATTAACGTCCAGAAATTCAACTTCTTCTGTTTTCTCGGCAGTGCAAGCTTGTCGGAACCTTAGTTCCAAGCCACTGTTCTCAAAAACTGAAGTTAGTGCTTGTCGAAAAACGGATAATCTCTCCTTCGTTTTACTCTCGAGCCAGCAAAGCTCAGCCACGCCTTTGGGCACAGCGCTGGGTCGTTACGCTCTATGAGATCGCATAATCCAGCTTTGCATTTGGCATGACTGCTGTGCTAACATATTTACCGTTCGTTGCTTGAGAAACAAAGCAGAACTGAACGTGATAGCTTGCCTAATCCACCACTTCGACGTTGCTTAAGCTTGTGCTGAGTTATATAAAGCACGTTTTTTCGCTTTCTGTTCGCCAAATTTTTTTCGTTTCAAGGCGGGAATTTCGAATGCAGCTGCCATTTTTATACAGAAACGGGCGCTGCAACCACAATTGCCGACATGCGTGATGGAGCAGAGCTTCGCACCTCTTTGTTCAAGATACGAGTGCATTTCGTTAGATACTTTGTCAGTCATCGGGTTTCAGTCAGTTTCGGAGAAAAAGCGTATGTGCACGACCGGTTTACTGGAAAATAGTAGGTTGTGAATGGAATTACAAGCTACTTATTTCTCAATAGTTCGTAGCTCGGTTTCGGTTTTGCGTCACTGTTACCCACTATGAAAGTTTTGAAGGTGCAAGGACTTCCTAAACTACTACTGTTTGTAGATGGTGTCGAGAAAATGGCCTATGTTGCTGTCCATCAACTCAGTAAGATTAGGAGTGAGTTGTGATGTCACCAGCATGCATAAAAAAATTGGGATAAACCGTAAACAGGAAATGCAGTTGCAAATCCATGTACGTCACTAGGCATCAAAGCGTTTTTCTTCCCATATAAATTTTCTGTGTCAACTTCTGAGTGGTGGCCCAGTGTTTTTAATTAAACCCTGCCCTTCCAATGTCCTGACTTGCATGGGCATAGAACCGCCTACTTCTAACATTTTAAACCGCCTACTTCTAACATTTTTAACTGAATGACGCAGACAGAAAAATTCAAAGCCTGTCAATTTGAGCTAAATTTATTTTGTGGAACCTGCAGAACTCCTTTTAACCCAGTGATAATTTAATTTGTGACGTGATAGTAGTTTCACTTTGGGACGTTGCAAGCGTTAAGCTCTTTAAATCAACAGCAGGTTCTTTGTGACGCAGGCTTCGGTCAGGGTAGTGCCGCAAGAACCTCACAAGACAAATTGACTAAGACCTTGAAACTTAATGCACTGTCTTTTTGTAGTCATCTTTCACTTTACTTGAAAAAGTAACAGCAAGCTTGGGATTGCGCAATGGTTGCGAGACAAAAATAGGGAACCACTGACTTAAAGTAACGTTTAGCGATCGCCGAATATTGTTGCGCTTTTTAGTGTACATGCCTGATACTTTAAAGCAGTGGTGTAGGAGGCGGAGGTGCAGGGGGTGAATGCCCACCCCCGAAAGTATTGATTTGTCGAAAATCCTGTCGAAATCTCTGAAAATTTGGGCAAATACCCTGAAAATCCGGGCAAAAATGGCGCCCAACGTTTGCAGAAAAATACATGAAGACCTTTTTTTGAAGGTCATGCTGAAAAACGTCTTCATGATCTTTGTGGGAGAAAATCTGTAGCCAAAAGTTGCACAAAAATTTTCGGGCAAGTTTGGGGAAATTCGGGCAAAAATCCTTTGCACCCCCAAAATTTGCCTTCTCCTACACCTATGCTTTAAAGCAGGGGTCTCAAAACGTTTTTGTCCGAGGGCCACATAAACTATTACACAACAGTTCGAGGGCGGAACATAAACTCCCGGTCCAAAATAAAGGGCCGGACATCACACGTATTGTACTTGTTTGGGGATACGTTACATTCTACCAAATTAACAAATTTTCGTCAATATACTATTTTTTTCATTACGGTAGTGACAAACTGGCTTCGCGGGCCGTAGTTTGGAGAACCTGCTTTAAAGCAACGTTTTTAGATCATCACATAGTATACTTTATAGTATTTCCTACGTTTTCTTTATAATCTTTAATTATGATTATTACTACTGTTGGAGTTTTGAGCAGAACTGCGGCAGATTTTTAAGTAATACAGCAACTAGGTGCACTCATAGCAGAAAAAAAACTAAGATTTTTCCAACATACTGTACTTCTCATTTAAAAATTACGGGCTGTTGCCAAACGTTACGTAACTCCCAAAATCATTAGGAAGTTTTTGCTAGTGTGAAAGACACTGTGAATGTTTGAAGAAGTACCGAGTGCTTCAACTCTGATGAAGAGAGACAACAAGTTTTTGTACGATGACACTTTTCTTCTAAATCTTAACTGCATTTCAGGTAAAAGCTTTTCACGATTCACTGCAGCCACAAAAGCGTTGGTAAGTAAGACCTAGTGTGGCTTTCATATATTACCTTCACTGAAAATCGGACGGACAGCGAATATATTGGTACAAGTGTTTCTCTGGCATAATTAAGCGCTTCGTTTGACCATGTCTATTTTTTTAAACAAGGTGTATGATGAAATACGTTTTTTATACAGTTAAGTCACGCAAAGAGTATAAGGTATAAGTTAGAAGAAATGCAAGAATATGTTTCCTTGCCAACAAACGTCAGCCACGCGGTAGAAGCTCACTATTTCAGGCTGTGATCAATACCTTGCGTCGTGAAACCAAGAATTGTTTGTTGCCCAACAACAGATGTTTGCCAAAAAACAGCCTTTTACAAGGGACGGCTCAGTTTTGCGCAAATAGGAAGTCAGTGTGCTTTTTCATAGTTTTTGAAAACAGGTTGGCTTTGGAAAAGTAATGGAATTTTCATTATCATTCTAACTGCAATCTATCATCCGCATCCACCATTATGTAATTTCAAGGGTGCATGATAGATCGAATCCGACTTTGTCACGTTGACCTGAGGTAACCTGAATGTGCATTACCAACGTGAAAAAGTCGGGTGCTATGTATCATCTACCCGCAGAACTGATTGACGAAGATACAGCCAGCAAGTCAAAACATATAAGGCGATATACTTGAAGTTGTATTCACTAGCACTGGATAAATATAGCGACGTAAACCACACTATTCAGAACCAAATTTTTATCCGAGGGAATAAAGATAATTTTGCGATAACAGAGGTTTCGAACACTGAGTCTCTGAAAGGACAAACGTGTGGGGAGGACTTATGTGACCAGGGGTCTGACGCTGTCACGAAGAGCATGAAGTATAGCTTTTTAGGCAAACGTGTCAACTTCATAATGAGTGGATTTCGAAATTTAACTAGAAAATTTCGAACTGTTCAAAAGAATTCAAGATAAAGTAAAAGAGGAAAATCCTGACCAGGATATTATTTTCCTTCACTACACCAGCAATCTCTGTGTAAGTCTGTACTGCATCTCAACCATACCGAGTATCCAGTCGTAAAACTTGTAAACTTTGTACAAACTAGGGAATTTCAGCAACGTGATTTCATTACATTCCTGGGGAAAACCAATGTAGATCACCAGATCTGACTTCACCACTTCAGTGCCCGTTGGTCAAGTGTGGGCAAAGGTTTGAACTTTTAACGAGTATAAGGGTTCAAAGAGGGCATTTTTTATTCTTGAAAATAACGAGGCATGCGATACAACATTTCCTGAACTCTGAATTGAGCGACAAGAACTGACTGCATTACCCTGCGCTTGCTATAAACGTATTTTCACACATGAATGAGCCGATCCTGAGGCTACAAGGGAAAGACCAGTCTATGCACGACATGTACACAAATGTGAGACCATTCAAATCTAATCTGACCTCTTCTTCAGGCAAATTTCAAACGTGCCATTCACTCTTGCAAAGCTAGCCAGGCTGAAGGAGACTAGCCGAAACGCAAAAATACAGAAACCTTCACAAAAAATCCTGCCGTTGGTTTTCTGATTTTGAAAAACTTGACATACCACTGCAGCGGATAGCCTAATCCTTGCCATAAGACTGAAAAAAACAGCACAGGAACAGAAATTGGAATTCAATCTGACCTGGATAAAAGTGGAAATTCAACTCATTATTTTGGTAACCGGATGAACAGCTGAAGCGGTTAAACAAGGCGAAGGAGGAGTCGTCGCTGCGCGCCGTAACACCCCCCGGCAAATCGGAGGACAAGGATCCGGCTCTCGAGTAACCAAATTCTGTAAACCGAGTCAGTGTGTTCCTGTTGACCGAAAAGACCAGAGATCTTAGCTGTGGAACGTACACCGTTTTTTAAATTGTTACGGCGTCAGCTTTAATTACGAGCCGCGAGTGAGCTGACGCTCACAGAAGGTTTGAAACGTGCACGCAACGCCCTCGCCGAACCGACACCTCGCAAACTCCGCGCATCACTGGTCTGCAGGCTTTCTATTTCCTACAGAGATTGCAAACGGGGCGGTGAACAGTCAGCACAAGCCCTTTGTTGTCACGAATCAAGAAGGAAAGTCAACAGCGATTGATCGTACGTCGTCGTGCGGATACCGATGCGGCAAGCGGGACGGCCCTTGCATCGGCGAACGAACCGCACGACGACGATCCTGTTGACGATCAATCGCCGCTGAAGTTTGTTGCTTGTTGGATTTTGATAACAAAGAATTGGGCTGGATGCTTTCGATTCCGTTTGCCATTGCTGAAGGGAGCAAGAGACTACAGTTCAGTTGATGCGCGGATTCGACTGAACGATTTTCTGTTTCCAAATTGCTTTTCCAAACCTCCGGAGGATTGCGTGTAGATTGTTTGGCCCGGCCTATGTGTGTGACCAGACATTGAGTGTCATGAAAAAAAGCTTGCACAGATCAAAGTTTACTGACCAGCACCTCAGATCTATCCTGGCAATTATCACAGAAAATTAATGCACTATCTAAAAAGAGCGACCAACAAAACTGTCGCCGCTAAAATTTAAAGTGTCTTCCTTCGCTGTGTTGTAAAATAGATCTGTTTATAAAATAAATCATGCCGTAAGCGTCACATCATCATGCTTTTTTACCTCTTAAAGTATAAAAACCTTTTGTGTTACTGTTATGGCTTTTCCATTTCATTTGCATTAGATTACAATTTACACAAACAATCTTTCCATCCGCTGCCGAACCAGCTCATTGTCGTCAAGTTTCGGAATCCAGTGCTTCCCTGGAGTTGAAAGGTTTTTCCAAACCCCGGTCGATAAGCACAAAAAACATTTGCTGTTTCACTTTCTTGACGGTTCTCCAACTATGATACATCTGATACAAACCTACATTGGAATTTTGCCCAAACGCGTCGAACAAAGGCTTAACGGAAACAAATCAGCTGATTTAACAATGTCGTTAGGCACGGATGATCGTGTTAACAACAGGTGTTAAGACGTTGCAAGAAGTATGCACAATAAAAAACCCTTCGAAATCATAAAGAGAAGATACAAACAAAACTTGCTTTTCGCTTCTCACAACCGTGACTCGCTGTGATTTGTCTAAATATGTTAGCAATGTAGCCACGCTTTGCTTTACGGTCGGCTTCATGTCAAAACCTCGTGCCCACTGGGTTTACGCCCCAGAATAGAATGACATGCTTTTTGGAGACCTCAGTGACCCGGTATAAATACAAAAGCGATTCTTCTTACCTACTTTCGGAGGTGGATCGGGTACAAAGGAAACTCAACTGCCCTTGCGACTTGACTGAAAAAGTACTTTGCACAGTGAATAAATACAGAATGCCATCTGGGAGTCAGACCAAATGCACCACTGTTTGTTCAACAAAAGTAAACAACGGAAAACGTCTTTAAGCCATAGGTAAATTTTTGGGGATGCAGGCAAATTGTTGGGGATGCGAAGGATATTTTGCCCAAAATTCCCCAAACTTGCCCAAAAAATTTTTGTGCGGCAAACTTCCCCCTACAAATTTTATGTAACAGTTGAATACTTATTGTCAACTCTCACGAACTACAAAACATGAAAGATTTCTTTTCTTGGTTCGGATGGAAAGATAAAAGCCAGACTGTTACATTCAGTCAGACTCACTGATCACTCAAATAAGAAAAAAGGTGCCGAAACATCTATGCCCGAATGTTCAGGGATTTTTCCCGAATTTTCGACAAATCAAAACATTTAGGGTTGTGCTTTCACCCCCTGCACCTCCAATTCCTACACCACTGCTTTCAGCGCACCACGTTGACGTGCTTATGGTAACAAAGGTGACATATTTCCTCCGACCCATGTCGGCATAACATTCTTGTTTTCATGGCTAAAGCTTTCGCTGCAACCAAGGGCGGATTCAGCCAGTAAGCCTAGAGGGGAGGTGTTTTAAGTAACATTTGGTGGTCAAATCTCATCACGGGTTCACTACCTTACGAGAGATGAAGTGGACGTCACAACACTGCGATGACAAAACAATTGACGGTAAACTGGCCTTATGCCACAAATACTATTTTCCGAATTGTATAAAATCATGGTGAATGAAGTTACTTTCTAAGTTTTAAGGGGGGGCGATCGCCCCAATCGCTCTCATAGATCCGCCCCTGACCGCAAGTGCCGTGTCTTTAAACATGCTGAGGTTGCAGCTTCCACCAAGCGAGGTTATGTTTTGGATTTGAGCTGCAGTGTGGGGCCATTGCGTTTTGATGATTTTATCTGCCACACATCTGATATACAAGTGTTTTCATACAATTGATCATAATCAAATCGACTTCAAACAACGACGTCTGGTCTGCCCGAAGCTTCTTTGTCTTTTTATTACGAGTATATACCAAACATAAAATCCTCGCTTGGGCGTTTCTGTGAACCAAGATAACAAAATAGTAGCTATTGATGTAAATCTGGCAGCCGTTGCGACTTGCGAGAACGTAATTCCGTTGAAACCGTAACAACGCGATCGATCATACATAATTTTCAATGGAACATGATCGAATATCGGTGATGTTATCAATGCTCTTGTCCATGGGCGCAATTTTGTTGTAAAATGTGGGGGAGGGGACAGCTTGGTGTGAAACCAATATAGTCATCGGGTCGATGCAGATGTGACGTTTTGTGTGTACAGATCCCCATTCTTATTTCTAGAGGTGTTTTGAGGGCAACACTAATCACGCTTTACTTTGTCCTTGCAGATGATTTACCTATTAATAGACTTACACTTGTTGCTGGACATGATGCTGTACTTCAGCCTACTTCCATTTAATATCGTATTTGGATACAAACAAGCACAGCAGTATAGTAGAATACATCCATTGGGTTTTATCAGAGCTGTCAGATGGAGTGCACAAAATTCTGAATCGCACTGGTCGCACGTGCATATCAATTTTTCACTAGAACACTTCCATCTTTCATGCATTCTATAAGAAATGTAGATTACAGCGCGATTTGATGTCTTGCTCAAGTCGCTTAACGTTACAAAGACGAGAAATATTTTTCTTGCACATTTCCGTTTTTTGAAAAAGTTACAAATCTTTTTAATGCTGCTGGGCATCATGCATGCAGCCCCATCCCTACCAAAATATCAACTGATATCCTCTTACCAGCAGCAAAAACATTTGGCCAAAAATTAGCGTAGCCTACTTCACAAAATGATTTTAATCTATTTTTACTGTTGGTGGGTGGAGGATGTATCCTTTCAATCTCCCCTTTGTTGGCCCCTGCATACATACCCCCACAAAGTTGTAAAAGGGCCTCATTTTGAAGTCTGAACTCGGCCCCAGCCCAAACCCTGCTTCAGCCCGACATTTATTTTTGAAGCCCGATTTAGGCCTGAAAGCCGAGGGAGTTCAGATATGCGCAACTGTGTAGTAACAGAAAACGTTGTGTGCAGTGGCGATTCTATAATAAAAAAAACTGGGGAGCCACTGTGGGGTCAAGGAAAAAAGTAGGGGGGCCAACATAAAATGTCTCTCCTGCATGGTGATTTTCCGTTGTAATGAAGATTGATTTGCTATGATTAAACCTATCAAACCCAATATAGGCTTGTGAATATCGTCAGAACCGTCGCCAGAAAGTCTTCCAATCGTTTAAAACTTTGCCGGCTGAAAGTTATCTGCTGCAGATGTCAATCAAACGAACGTGAACGTGAATTTAAGCAAAAAACTGGGGGAGCCAAGCAGGGGCCAGCCAAAAATCTGGGGGGTCATGGCCCACCCAGACCCAATTAGAACCGCCACTGATTGTGTGCAGGTGTAGTTGCAGGTACACGATTTATCACACCGAAAATAGCAACCACCTTGACCAAAACATTGGCATAAACTGGCACAAACGTAGCATGTTAGTCAACGATAATGCTGTGGAACATAATGTATCTCAAGAAAAAAATAAACTATCACGAAACTATCTACTATGGTGCTATAGGCATAAAAGAAATTTTCTAGGATAGCGCTAAAAGAAACTGTCCAGGATAGCGCTATAGACATGAAAAGCCGGCTTATAGGCTTCTTAAATCAAGTCAAGAATCGTGTGAGTGATTGATTTTTTCGACGCAACGCCATCGCGTGCTAATTTCCTCGCCGCTGTCGCCTTCTTAAAAACAGTGTGAGACTAATCCCAGCAGAGAATAAACAACGCAGCTGAGTTTGCAAACATAATCACCTTAAGAAAAATCACAATCACTTCACTCGCAGAAGTTACCGCGGTGAGCGCAACAAATCTAGTCACCAAAGAAAAAAGTCGTTACTTTCAATATTATAAAAAAGTTTTGTATGCAGGCCCGAAATTGGCCCGATACATCTTGACAAACTTAAGCCCAAGCCCGGCCCAACTTATAACTCTGCACCATATCAAAAGCTTCATTCCAAGAGTTCTACTTGCACAACGACACAAAAATATATTTGAGATTAAATCAAAATTCACAACGGTGAATTGGCAATAAAGTACCAAGTTTCACCTTTAACACGAAAACAATGTCCAACAAAACTAGGTGTGATGTATCTTAAAGCAAATGTTTATCACTTGGATGAAAACATTGCTGCATTGTGGGTTTGGTTAAACTCAAGTAAATCAGATGACTTACGAACTAATGCATTCAGCACAAGCAGAAAGCGTAAGAGTCAAGGAAAAAATACCTTTTGGATTTGTTGGTCACCGTTGTCGCGACATTACAAGAAGCTAGGATAAACGTATATTTTATCCTTACTTCCAAGCCAAGTCCCTACGTTTTGAGCTATAGGTCAAAATACAGCTAGGTAAATACTCTACGCTACTTCTACAACGTTTTGGTTGAAACCCTGTTCACCAACGATTGAAAACAATCTTTTGCTAAACTCCCCATCCCAAAACTAAGTTTCCACAGTAGTGCTGCTTTTTGTCTTCGGCAAAAGCTTCGAAGAGACTTGCCTGAAAATCTAACTTTCTAACATTATATACACTAGCATCATTAAATTATACACTGTCTGTTTCTGAATACGTGACAGCCAACGTTACAGCAAAGCCAGTTACATTTCTGCACGGAACAAACCATGGCTGTGGTCTCTCACATGTGCAGCTGTAATACTCTCACTGTTACAAGAAAATAACCTTTCTATCAGTATACCACAGCAGTTAAACATCTTTCACGGTCTGTAGAAACTTGGAAATTGCCAAAAATTATTTTATCGAAGCTAAAATGTGTAAATTAACAGAATCAGTGATACCACACCAAACTCTGTTTCAACATCAACTTGGCTATGTGTAACCTACCACCTAACATGAAAAGCTCTTCACACAAAACGTGACAAACATCATTTTTATTTTTGAAACCTCTCCAAATACAAAACCTAAAGAGAAAAAAGTGGGGGGACACGTCCCCCGTGTCCCCCACCTAATTGCGCCCATGCTCCTGTTCTGTGACCAGTACTTGATAGAACTTCTATCACAGCAGTTCAGATCGCATAAAAATAGTTGTTATAAGCGTTAAACCACAGGTCAAAAAGCGCAAGTCACGATCGCTACTAAGGTTGCCCACAGTTACATTGATCAGGAGAAGGGGATACTAAGGTTGCCAAAGTCCTTAAACGCCAATGGTTATTCCTCAATTTGCTATCAATTTCGGCCATGTCCTTGAAAACCGTGTCATTGTCCTTCAGTATTTTCTGGCATCCTAGAAAATTCTTATATGTTGCGTTACAGCACCATTGTGTATAGAAGTTCGTGTTACAGCATTCGGTTAACGAAGTGTAACGAGCATAGGCAACCGCAATGAGCTTTCAGGAATGCTGAAATGCAGTGGCGTAATTGACGGGAAGTCAAGGGGGCGAGCCGCCCCCTGGCAAGCTAAATGTAAAACTGGGCCCCTTCAGCTGACATTTTCATATCTGCAGTAGTATTCTTTAGGTTGTTGTTTTTTGTGTTATTCGGGGTGTTTTCGTTTTTTTATCTGGTATGGACATACACGACATCCAGAGATTCACTATCATTTCGTAACTTGTTTCTAAATTTTGGCTAGTGGCCCCCCTACGGTGACCTGTGGCCTCCCTTCAGTTAAGCTTTGTCCCCCTGGCTCAAACCTCTAGTTACGGCACTGCTGAAATGGTTTAACTGAAGGATGTCAACAAACGTTGCGAAAGTTTCAGTAGTTTATTCAACAGTAATCTAAATGCAGTTGCTACAAAACGAGCTTCAGAATGGCAACTTAAGTTAGCTAATTTTTAAGGATTTACCAAGAGATTAGTTAATTATCTTTTTTGGCCGTACTGCTGACCACTAAAGGTAGATGGCAAAAAAAGGCGGCGGATTTTCGCCTTATTTATTTTGAAAGAAAAACAGGTAAATTGCCACTTGAAAATATTTCTCAGGCCCTGATGACGTCATCAAAAATATTTTGACCTCCCCAGTCGTGACGTCACACCAAAATATGTTCGGAACCAAAAGTGCCCGGATTTTTTCATCGATCCTAAGAGACTTTCTGCTTTTTAGAGGGTTTGAACAGCTCTCTAGCTCTATCGGTCGGCAATTATGACTGGACAAATCCGAGACACTGTAGTGGCTTTGCGGTTAGTAAGGGGTTCAGAAGCCCGGCATTAACACAGTTCCACTGGGAAACTTTATCTAAATAATATAGTGACAGAAACTGAGAAGAAATAATTGCGCCGATTCTAATGAATTTAAATATATCGTCTGAATGAATGCACAGATTTTATTTCTTTGTAAATATTCATCATTTGCTAAATACAGTATAAAATCTACTGAAATCATACACAATGATCTATAGAAGTCAACCAATGAAGTACTAATTTGATAGGTGGTTTTCGCTTTTCACAAATGCAATGGTTTCTATAGTTTTGTGTTTATAACCGCCTGCGAAGCGCCACATTTGTTCACCAGGCACAAGTGTATAGGGGGCCAAAACCCAGGGGGACTACAGCGCTTTGCCAGAAAAAGCATGTTCATGCCCAAAGCTAGGTAAGCTAGGTTTTAAAAAATTGACCATTTAACTTCTTTAAGCAATAAAAAGACACACAATTTTCACCCTTTTAATACCAAAAAAGAGTTAATTGGCAAAAATGAAAAAATTTTAAAAACATTAATTTATTCATTTATTGTTAAATATGACTCACCTAACAACAGAAGCAATACAAAGAGCCATCATGCAAAATAGTAACAAATTGTCAGTGGAAATTAGAATAAATGAAAATACAATCGCAAAATAACTGATCAAAAGGGCATCCAATTTTTTTACCTAAAAACTAAAAATTTTGACTTTATTTTGACCTATCAATTTTCTGCGTTGGCAACTGAAATGAGGAATACAAAGCATATATTAGAAATCCAAACTGATAGGTTAAAAATCTTCATTCTGTGGAAATGAAACAAAAATGAAAAATGTGAAAGGCCCAACGAAACTAGAGGTAACAAAACGTAGACGAAAATCAATCCAAACGCACAAGAGAAATATCCAGTGTCAATAAATCTCCTGAAGTCACTGAGAAGTTTCTACATTGGTATACCTCAACATCACGTACTACAAGGGGCGTATCGAGGTTAGATGGCTCCTAGGGCAAGAAGCAAGTTTGGCGTCCCCATGTTCGAACCTGAGGTCTTTCGGAAACAAATGTACTCCATTGAAGAAAGTACCTGTGACACTGTTGGGACTTTTTGGCGGAGCCCACAGTCATTCGGCGCCCCCCGCAGAGATTCGGCGCCCCCATAGTGATTTGGCGCCCGGGGAATTGTGCCCCCGTTGCCCCCCTCGTTACGCCCCTGCGCACTACCACGCCTAACGTGCTTTCAATCGTCCAGTAGTGGGCAAAACAACATTATTACGTCAGAAGTTGTACAAAAACCAGTATTATGTCAGAATTTCAACTAAACTTGCCAAACCATATCAATATCTGTTGTTGTAGCTTTAACAAAATATCGATAAAGAGAAGAAAAACTGTGCTGCAAGAAATTTTGACCTTGTGATAGATTTTGACTCTTTTGACATAATAACTTTGGAGTTGCTCATGGTATCAGCATGAGATTTGGTTTGTGGACGTTTCATAAACATTGAAAAACGCAGAAAATTTTTGACTTTATCGACTTTTGGTTGCCCTACTGATCACAATAAAAAGATTACAATTTTGAAGAAAGAAAATTTTTATCCATGCTGGGAAATGATTTTTGCCAAAAGAATGCAGCCATCCCTGCACCCCTGCCTTCTACGCCTATATGTCACTGCGTGTATTGAACTTTCCGGTGGCGCGTTATGGAGCTCATCGACGCGAGTAATGCATGTTGGTGATTGCTTCACTTTAGCCGTTTCCGTCATCTTAGTTACCCGTGGGACCCAGTCTTCTCATTTTATCGTTTTCCTCGAGCAGGGAACTGTTACCAGATTTGAGAGGAAATGTGGCAATTCCTTCAACCATTATTATATGCTTAACAGGGTACGAAAAGGTGGAATCAGAGCAGAATTTTTGCGCTTAAGATCAAAACGTCGTGAGTGAGAATATGCTTTTCCGATTAAATTTAGCCTTTAATTACAGCTGAAAAGTTAGTCCCACTTGTTTTCGTGTGCAACGTCATTCTTACGTATGCATCCGTGTGCCTTTAAAAGGATAGAACAGGTAACGCGTCTGTTAGTCATACCAGCAAAAAGATGAAGTAATTTCATCCTGCTGCGTGCTGAGAGTAAATATTATCTTCGAATGCCGTATTCAAACGATCACGTACAGCTGCCTTGGAAATTTACCATGAATAGTAATTGATGCATCGTCTCACAAACAAGCAAACGTCATAGTGGTAATACTGTTGACGTAGATTTGTAGAAAGCAAATTGTCAAATTTGCAGAAAGCTCAAAAGAATTCCCACTGTCACCTGCAGCACTGCGTGACAAACCAGCGCGAAGTGAACGCACGTTGCTTTCGCTGTTGTCTGAAAAGCATCCGGCAGGCTCGTAACCAGGGGGGGGGAGCATCTGACCCACCCCGGAAATTTTCAAAAAAATTTCAAAAGAGCCAAGAAACTTGTGTAATTGTTAGGTTGCGACAATTTTACCCCCGCTATCAGAAAATACCAGCTGGCTGCGGCCCTACATCCGGACGCATGTGCTTTGTAAACTTCTCCACTGAGGGCAACGGAAATAACTTTTCTTGTTTGAGAAACCAGCCTCAAACACAAAACTTCGTTTCTGCCGAAGGGAGCATCGAGGATCAGGATGCGGCAGATAGCGCAGGCATTATGCTAATATACTTTTGAGAGATAAAACACTTTTGTAAAAACAATCCTGTTTCCGTTCCACCGAGAACTGACAAAACACTGTTCTCACAAATTTCCAAAACGATTTTACTGAAAAATATTGGGATGATGTTGTTTTCGAAAGTGAAGAAAGTACCTTATAGCGAATCATTCTCAGGATTAATGCAAAAAAACTCGTTTCAATGTCATCGGCACGGACTGAAAGACGGAAGTAACTGCAAAGTTTTCCTTGAACTACTCTGCAATATTTACAGATACCTTCTTCTTTTACCAACAACCAGTTTAACTTAAGAAAAAAACAGACATTCCAAGCGTCTTACAAATCTGCACTCATGCTTGCCATGTTTACCTGCTCCTTTCACAGCATCGTGCCGAGCAGTGGACTAACTAAGATATTTGACGCTTTGAAACACTTTGCACCACACCGCATATAAAAGTGCTTGATTTGATTGCAAAATGCATCGCGTGCAATGGCAGTTGCAACAATTGTATCTTCAAATCACGCAAAGCTGTGTTGGTCATATGCACTTCCGAAGGGGAAACTCAATTGCTTACCTATGTCCGCATCACTCACTCACGGTAAGAGTTGCGTCCGGCGCGTCGCATGTGACCACACCACACGCCTGCGCGGATGCACGCAGTGTTTGTGTGGTTGTCAACTAACTGTCTTCCTGGCGTCTCAATTCTGCTGAACATGCGAAAACTTAACACATTAACAGAATGACATGAAAAGTTTCACTGAAAAGAGCCTGAAGCAAGCGATGTTGGACGAAGCAACACGCTATTTGCTTTGACCTCGATTATGTTGTAACTGAATGGCATACGAGCTGCCAAGTGGCAATGTTTTGCAAACTGTGGTTCCAAGCAACGGTTGACCACAAAGTAATGAAGTTTTGGCTTAAATTTAAGCTTGTCGCGTAACCTATAAATTCAATCATATCCAGCTGCGAAAAATCTTAATAAGTCAAGTCAGTTGAGTTAGTTTGTAACTTGAAACAGTCTAACGCTTGAAAGAGGCTCGATAAATGTAAATCTGTAAATGTAAATCGGGAAGTCCGTTCACAATAAAGCTCACGGTTTTTCAACAAGGTTTGCTTTTCGTAAACAACACTGACGTTTCAACTTCCGACACGCGCTGTTACGTTTCGCTGTTGCGGCGATGTTTTGTTAACTGTGGTTTCAAGGCACGGTTGACCACAAAATAATGAAGTTTTGGCTTAAATGAAAAAACATGTCGCGTAACCTATAAATTCAATCACATTCAGCTATGAAAAATGTTAATAAGTCAAGTCAATTGAGTTAGTACGTAACTTGAAACAGCCTAACACTTGAAAGAGGCTCGATAAGCTTTTACCACTTCGGCGAACAGATTGTTACTGAATTTGGTGTATGTTTGTTTCACATAAATGACATTCGTTTTAGTAACATATTTTCATTTTATTGAAAGGCTTCATTGCGCTTGAGCATCAAACTCACATTATAAAAACATTCCCTGCAATACATTCGCAGTTGGCTGGCTATTGCTTTGCATAACGTCAGTGGAAATCTGAGCTTGGGGCCATCTGGCATTTAAATTTCTCGTAACATTGTCCATGCGCAAGTTATTAAGGACAAAAAGCATTTACAGATTCCAACAGAATGTAACAACTACTTAGTTGTAGCCACAAGAAATTGAAGTACATTGCTGCAAATTGAAACATACCAACTAATGCCGCAGTCGCTGCCATTTGCCAAATGTCATAAGTAGGCATACCATATCTTTGTGACTGAAAACCGGGACGCTTCAGAACAACGAGCCTTATCAGATAAATGTGGTAATAGCTTACTTGGAGTATGTAGCTATTTTGGATTGTACAGTTAAGACACCAAGAAAAACTAAAATAATACATTTTCTAAGAAACAAAATAATGTTCAAGCATTTGTAAATTTACACATTCGCCCAATCATACTTTTTTGTAGAAAATATTTTCTACAAGCAGTTTTTGTTCGATTTTATTTTCTCGTAAAAATCACAGCAGGAAAAGTCAGTATTAATTGACTTTTACAGATGATAAGGGCTTTCACATTCTGCTTCAGCATTCTGTTATGAGACCACCATGCCATTCATATTGGGTGACCGAATGCCAAACCGAGACCTTTTTGCTTGAGTGACCGGGACCCCGGGACAAAGCCTTTAACCGAAACTGTCCCGGCTGAAATGGGAAGTGGTATGCCTAATAGTAATAATGATGCAGGTGAGTCGTTTGATTCCAGATTGCAAATCAGAGTAGCGTGTAACAAGCGATAACTTAATCGCAAAAATTAAGGTCAGTGTGTAAGGTCAGGTGCTTCTGCTTATTGGCTGAGTCATATGAAACAATAAACCATTACCATTACCATTACTGTAAATGTAAATCGGGAAGTCCGTTCACAATAAAACTCACGATTTTTCAACAAGGTTTGCTTTTCGTAAACTACACCGACGTTTCAAAGTCCGACACGCGCTGTTACGCTTCACTATTATCTCAGGCGTGGACCACAGTGCCTTTGGACGAGTTTGTGTGTCAGTTACCAGGTATTACTTACATCCACACCAGCAATGTTGAAATAGACATTTACGAAACACGTTTATTTCCCCAGACGCGTCCAGCACGTTGCTGCACCGTCGCCAGTCGGTAAAGAAACCATCCAGCCATACTGAGAAGTGAGAAGTCTGCGTACTGCGATTCAATTTAGCGTTGAAAGCGAGAGCTCGGAAGTGGCTCGAAATACGATACAAACTGTTTGCAGCCAAAATCAGTTTGATAACACTAAGTGAAATAACACAAATTTGTTCAGTCCGCAAAGTTCAAAACGTTTGTAATAGGTGGTGCCAAATACACGGACAACTTCTAAACTGCATCCTTACCCAATTATAGTTTAATGCTCAACATCTTGAACTTGATTTCCGGTTTTGCAACTCTAACATGTATATTGCTTGCCAGTAATGGTAATTTTTGTCAAAGTTTTTTGCCCATCTTAATCGTGATATAAGTCATAAAGTGGAGTTCGAAAATGTCGATCCCATAATGCTCAACCTGTGGGCCATAGCGGTAAAAGTATAATTTTTACACTATTACAAACTCTTTTCTGCAACAAACTTAGAGCAGTTATAAATTTTTAAACGCGAACCAGCTAAACAAGATTGAGTGAAAAGAATTTTTGATACAAGGCTCAGCACATCAGAAAAATTATTCTTCTACCTAATCATTTATATTCCAAGACAAAAAAATTTATGTTGAAAAAAATAACTGGAATGTTTGACTAGAGCAGGGGTGGGCAATTAGCGGCCCGCAGGTCACATGTGGCCCGCTGAAGCATTCACGGAAAATCTTCAAATCTGAAATTTCCTCCTACTTGTCATAGTAAATGTTAGTGCTGAGGCTAGCTTGAACCGAGACTTGCTTCTGTTTTTAGAAGGTATGGCCCTCCGCTAAACGCGGCCTCCTCAAAGTGGCCTCCGAACTAAATTAATTGCCTGCCCCTGGACTAGAGAACATCTGTTTTTTTCGTATTTTCTTTTTTTCAAACCGCTAAAGCAGCTACATGCAATTTGCAAACATTTTCTTGAACAAAAAATGTATATTTCAAGTGTTGCAGAGAGAATATTTCATTAAAAACGCAGCTTTTAATTTGAAGTCCAAACGCTTGTTATTTCAGCACTACAAGTATAGTGGATGCATATATCAATTTCGCATTTTCGCGCAAAACGAATGTATGCATCTTGCGATGTTAACATTTGCGTTTCCTGTACAAGCTGGTTTGCATGTTTCAGCCGTTGCAGACAAGCGCTGCGTGCATGTGCTTCTGGGTTTGACTCCTCAAGTCGTAGCGTTAGTGTGCGCATGCACCTGTTGTAATGGAGGTTGTCTCCGTTTGGCTTAACAATTCGTAACACGTTTATGAATCAACTTTGAGCATGGCTTATTCAGCAGCCTGCCCCAGTAGGTTTCATTTGGCGCGCACTGACACTCAAGACGTGAACCATTGCAAACTTAAAGCGGACGGTCCTTTAGTGTTTGTTACAAGACAGCGTTTACGCGATGACAGAGTCTTGTCTAAGCCACTCGAATCTGTACACAATAGAAATGAAACGCAAGCTTGATTTTTATGGTTAGTTCATGAACGTATTCTTTGAGCGTTAAACCAAACGTATTAACGGCATTCGTACTTTCGAACTCGTTGGGAATTTGCCCCAAAAAATATTAAGGATCAAGTGAATGCATGTAATGAAGTGAAACGTGAATGAAAGACTAAAATTTCATGAGATCTTATTGTCTACATCACGCAAGATACAGCGCAAATTACTGATGGAAGGTGTGCGGCAAAATGTTGATCAGGCATTAAATCAGCGACAACATTTCATAGGCAACAGGTTTCTGTTAAGTGACACGACGACAGCGCCATTCACTGGTCATCTTAACTTTCGTGCGTAGATTAACCTTATCTTTCAAGCAAGACGGTGCGAGAAGATGACGGCGCCCGCTACGCAACTCACGACTTACTCCTGCTCAATGTCAATGCGACGCTTGTGGGCAGATTCAAAACCGAGGGTGAACTCTGTGAAATTACGACAGCGCAATTAACACTCAACCAGTTCGCTGAAAATCAGGACAGTGCTAGCAGTTCATATCAAGCAACTCGCATTCTAGCCAAAACCCCTTCTGCTTCTGAGCGAGATATGGCGATCTTTTATAGCGAGTACACAAAAGTTTGATTGAATTGTTCCGGTTGTTCTTCATGTGTGAATTGTTAAACTCGAGCGGCAAGCTGCTGTTATCCACGCCTGTTAAGTGGCAGTCTCGTGAACTTGGTTCATGTCCATGACCGATATTTGCACTTTGTCCTGTTCATGTTCGCTGGATTCGCTGGCGGTTTCGGGTGATGACGTAACATATGTCGTGTCATCATCTCGGTTTCTTGGTGGGTTGTTCCGCTTGGTTTCTTTTGCCGTATTTCCATGCATGCGGACACGTTTGTCGCGAGTTTCGGGCGATAAAACCGTCGTAACACTATCTTGTACGCTCCGAACTCATTTCGTGCAGTTGGGAGTTATTTACTGCTTGCGGACGGAATGCGTGTTTCTTGTTACGCAGCTGTGCTGCTCTGCCGTCGCGTAAACAAAGTTTAGAGTCCCTTCATCTGACTGGAAGTCTGTAATGAACCTAAATATGGTGAGAGCTATACAGCAGCCTTGCTTCGGCTTGGCAACTTCAAGTCTCAGCTCGGTTTGTCGGGAGACAAGACCAGCACTCTTACAACTATGATGACCTCGCTCTTTGCTGCGCTCGCGGATATCTGCCACTGAGCATACAATCCGCAGAATAGCCGTTGGAAATGGGAGTGCAAAGTGTGCGGTCATACCCCCGCACCTTACAACTTTACGAAAAATCAAGCAAAAATTTATAAAATAAAAGTTCTTTTATAAATCTGGCAGATTAACATATTTATCACATTTTTCAAACAAAATTGAGTGATGATTTTTCTGGATCCAGTACAGTGGTTAAACAACGTTAATTGCAAACCTTTTTTGATGCTGGCGACTGTAAAAATGTTCAAATGTTCTTGTGTATATCCTTAAAAAGTTGATATACTTGCGTGTGTCCCCTCAAGATTTGAGCCATATGAGTAGCCAAGGGGGGGCATGCCCCCCACATTTTTAGCATATCTAGTCATTTTATGCTTTGAGAAGCGGCGTCCCAAACAAAATACTGTTGCTCGCCTAAACATTTTGGCCCCCAAAAATTTTGGGCTGGCTACGCCACTGGTTTGAGCCCTAACCCCGTTCATCGCGTAAGAAGACGCACATGTCAACTGTTGTGGTTTTTTGATCACTGGCAGTAATTCATCACTTCTTTCTTCTTTTGGGGAAAAATGGGACAAATTGTGCAATAACATTTCGTAACGTCAATAATTTTTGTTCCCCTGCGGTTATGATCCGCAGCTAACTTATAACACAAGTTCATACGCCAAGCATTGGCTCTTTCAAAAACGCTATTACATCTGTTGCAATATTATATTGTTTTTTAAAACGGTATACAGCTTCACTGAGTTATTCAAAGCAGCTTTTAACAAACCACTGCAAAATAAAAGAAACATTTTTATTTAAAGCAAAGGCTGTAGCGGAAACACCACGAGAAAGTGATGGCAACTCAAAGAATCAAATGCTTGGTTTGGCAAAAGCATGATACACATCTACAATACTTTCAAGCACTGTACCCTTTGATACGAATGCTAAGACTGTTTGCAAATTGGCAACACTGATGCACCACATCACGAAAAATGCATCCGCAATGCCGGCGCTACCATTAGGTGAACTAGGCGGCTGCCTAAAGCGCTGGGCCAAAGGTGGAGGCAAAAAAGGACCAAAAAAAACAACTGTGTCCAGTGGCGTAGGCAAAAAAATTCCGAGGGGGGGACAAATGCATAGGCGTAGCCAGGGGAGGCCAAAGGGGCCATGCCTCCCTCCAAATTTTTGGAAAATATAGTCATTTTGTGCTTGGAGAGGCGTTTTTCTAAACAAAATAGTGTTATTCGCCTAAAATTAGACATTTTGGTATACACTGCCGAATACTGACAGTGTACATTGCCGAATACTGTCTATACATTTTTTTTATTTTTAGGGTCTGAGGGGGGCCACGGCACAGTGCCCCCCGTCCGTACGCTAGTGACTGTGTCTGCGCGGTTCATCAGAAAGAAAGTGACGAACATAAACCAAGCAAAAGTTACTGAACATGGAAAAAGTAAATGGAACATAAGTTCACGCAGTTTATGTGAAGATAGAGGTATACTACACTATTGCGAGTTTACTGCAGAAGGGTTAACATTTTTCCTATTAGTTTCAATTTCACGTATACAAGGTAAAGTATATGTCACAATTTGGTACAAATTTTATTCATTTAACAAACTTTTCTACTGTACAATAAACATTGCTTATGAGAGGTGGGCGTTGGAAAGGATCCTGCCTGGAGTGTTTATAAGTCGATCAATGACGTGCTGTCAGGGCCTCCAAAACATGCCCTGCATCAAGCTCACTACAAAAATGTAAGGTTAACATCTCTGTACTTTATATTTCTCGATTTTGCCGCTGCGCCGCTTTTACCGGCGTAGGTTTATGCCGAAGCAAAGCCGTAGTCACGGGGGG